>Ga0210011_1000732_pt1 | contig 34313 bp, 45 predicted proteins | sample CryGeymeta201502_FD_183972 | JGI IMG/M metagenome (GOLD analysis project Ga0210011, IMG submission 183972) | Groundwater microbial communities from Crystal Geyser aquifers in Utah, USA - Crystal Geyser metaG 2015-02 (SPAdes) (version 2) | ecosystem: Environmental > Aquatic > Deep subsurface >...
TGGCGGGACAAGCAGAGTGTGGCCCACGCCTACTACCACAAGCGGCGGGCCATGTACGCAGCCGGGGAGTGGGAACCGGGGGCGGGACGGGACATGGGACTGGACACAATGCCGGACATGCACACGGACGTGGACTTCTCCCAGGCGGACATCCAGGACCTCCAGGACATGCTGGCCGAGAACGGGCTGGACACGGACATGGGGCGGGAAGTGTGGGCGGAACTGAGACGGCGCAAGGCAGTGAACATGCCGAAGCCGAAGGGGGATGAACTGTGAGTCGGGAGGCAGGCGCATGAGCATCGTTGAGCAATCATAACCAGAAGCGCACCTAGAGCGGCCTTGCACCGGGGCGGGATGGTCGCCGCCATACATTCCGCAATTGCGTTGTTCACACGTGTTCCTCCTTTGGTGGGACCGGGGCGGGGTTTCCATTATCCTGCCCCGGAAAGGACATTTTGACGGACATATACAAGGACACGCACCCGTGACCCTCACCGACTACCTCGCAGCCGAGGCCACGAACTACCGTGTGCGACGCAAGCTCACGGAGGCGGAAGCGTGGCAGATGATTGCCGAGTATCAGGCGGGCGCAAACGTCCAGGCGCTGAACCGCAAGTGGGGCATACCCCAGGAGCGTTTCCGCAAAATCCTGGCGGCGGCGGGCGTGCAACCTAGGCGCATGGCCGAGTCCATCGCCCTGTGGCACGAGGCCAACGGCAGGGGCAGCCCCAGCGCCGGGAGCGAAGCGCAGCAGAATGCAGGCTTTGTCTCCACCACGCCGGCCACGGTCAAGCCGCCGACCCATCGCCAGGTGGAGGACGTGCCATGCGGCTGGGATGGAGTGGAGCGAGTCGTGGTCAAGGTGGGGGCGGAGGAACAATGGTGCGCCAAATGCGGGGAAACGATTGTCGGCGGCTGGTGCTATCGGTGCGGTGACAACGGGGACACGGTGCGGACTGTGGACGTGTTGCGGGACGGCGAGTTTGCCGTGATTCGGTGACCCGTTGTAAAAAGAATTGAACCAGTTTCCCCCGTGCCCTTGTATCTTACGAACAACCGTGCTAGAATCTTGGACATGAGAACTATGCTTTTGTCAACCGAAGCGATAGAGGCGATTGAGGAACTGCTGACCCGTGCGGTCCAGGTTTCCCCGGACGGCTTCGCCCAGGTGTGGATGGCCGTCCACCTGGAACCCGTGGCAGACGGCGGGTCCGTGGTGCGTCAACTGTCCCTGTCGCCAGTACCGGGGATGACGGTCAGGCTGCCAAGGGGCAAGCGGGGATAGGGCGGGCGGGTGCTGCAACTGCATACTCGCCTGACAGATGCCGAAAGGCCGGGGCAAGATCGGGGGGATGACCTCCGATGTTGCTCCGGCCTCTTTTTATGGATTGGACAAGGGGACAGGGACATGGCGGGGAAGGGAAGCAAGGCTGCAAAAGAAACAGGGGACGAATTGCCGGACGCAAAGCCTGACGCCAACCAATGGCGTGACCGGATTGTGGACGTGCAAAAAATGCGGGCCGGGGACATCCTTCCTCACGTCGGCAACTGGCGGCGGCATGGTAAAGCACAAGCGGACGCAACCCGTGGGGTGCTTGGGGAGGTGGGCAAAATTTCTGCCCTCCACGCATGGTACTCAGAACGCAACGGAGGCAAGCTAACCTACTTCGACGGGCACCTGCGCCGGGACCTGCGGCCTGACGAGGAATGGACCATCCTGATAACGGACCTGACCGACGAAGAGGCAGACTACGCACTGAGTACATTTGACCCGATAGCGGCAATGGCCGACGCCGACGCCGCAGCCCTGGACGCCTTGCTGCAAAGCGTCAACAGCGGCGAAGAAGCTGTACAGCAGATACTGGCGGATTTGGCGCAAAGTGTGGGACTGTATGAAGAAGTTGACCAAAACTACAGCCGGAAGATAGAACCGCCGATTTACGAACCACAGGGAGAGAAGCCGTCAATAGATGAACTGTATGACGATTCAAAAACGAAGGAACTGGTGTCAGGGATAGATGCTGCTGAGGGACTAACAGAGCAAGAAAAGGAGTTTTTGCGGATAGCTGCACAGCGGCATACTGTTTTGAATTTCAGTAGGATTGCCAATTACTATGCCCATTCTCCGGCTGAGGTTCAATCCGTCATGGAAGATAGCGCCCTGGTGATTATTGATTTCAATAAGGCAATAGAGCAAGGATTTATTTCATTTTCTAACGAGATAGCAAAGATTGCCCGTGCAGATGGCTACTAAACACAACTACTTAATTGTAGGTGCTGGGCTGACCGGGGCGGTGTTAGCCAGGGAGTTGACCAATTCCGGTGCTAGATGTCTGGTGATTGACAAACGCAACCATGTGGGCGGCAATGTCTATGATGAAGTGATAGAAGGTGTTCGGGTGCATCGGTATGGCCCGCATATCTTCCACACGAACAGTCAGCGCATTTGGGAGTATGTAAACAGGTATTCGGGATGGATGCCTTACGAGCATCGAGTCAAGGCCCGTTTTGGTGGAAAGACATATAGCTTCCCGCCCAATCTGTTGACCTACGAGCAGCTTGGCATCAAACCTGACGACCCCGCCTTGTCGCAAGTTCTGTTTGATACCTTCTTTCGGGGATACTCTGCAAAGCAATGGGGACGACCTGCTGATGAAGTGCCGGCAGGAATTATCAAGCGCATTCCCATTCGATATGATTATGATGACCGATATTTCAGCGACAAATTCCAGGGGCTTCCTACCGAAGGCTACACGGCTTTGGTGAACAATCTACTTTTGGGCATTTCGGTGGAAACCAGTATGGACTATTTCAGGGACCGAGAAGCGTTGAACCTGGAAGCTGAGCGAGTTATCTACACGGGGCCGATTGATGCGCTGTATGGGTATGATGCTGGCAGGCTTGAATACCGTTCCTTGCGGTTTGAAACTGAAACGGTGAAGAGTGAGTCGTACCAGGGCGCAGCCAGTATCAATTACACTGACTTGTCACCAGTTTTCACGCGGGTGCATGAATGGCGGTACTTTGGATGGCAAGATGCGAAGTCGGGCATCATTACCAGGGAATACCCCGAAAGCCATAACGAATCAAACGAGCCATATTACCCCGTGAATGATGACGCCAACAATGGTCTGTATCGTAGCTATCAGAATCGGGCAGAGGAGGATGGGGTGATTGTGGCGGGACGATTGGGCAGGTATTGCTACTACGACATGCATCAGGCTATCGGGGCGGCCCTGCGGCTGGCAGGTGACTTGCTATGCTAGATAATTTTGCGGTGTTCATCACTACGCACGGGAGAGCAAACAAGGTAGCCACCTATGATACTTTGCGAAAGCACGGGTACACGGGGAAAATCTATCTTATATGCGACGATGAAGACAAGACCCTAGACGAATATCAACGTAAATATGGCGACGAGGTGATTGTCTTTGACAAAGAAGCGGCGGCACAATACGTAGATGCTGGCGACAATTCCCCCAGTCGAAAGGCTGTAGTCTATGCCCGCAATGAATGTTACAGAATCGCCAGGGAGTTGGAGCTGCAATATATTTTGCAGGTGGACGATGACTATAAAGACTTCAATTATACGTTTGATTCAAAATTCAAGTATCTAAATCGACCCATTAGGAATCTTGATAGAGTCTTTTCTGCAACCCTGAAATACTTTGCCAGTATTCCCGCCTATTGCGTAACTTTTGCGCAGGGAGGTGACTTCTTTGGTGGAGAGGATGCCGATTATGCAAAAACTGTAATGACAAGACGAAAGATAATGAACACGTTTTTTCTTGATGTTGATCGACAATTCTCTTTTTTTGGCCGCATGAATGACGATGTAAACGCCTATGTGACGAATGGCTATCAAGGAAAATTGATGCTCTCCTTGATGCAGCTACGCATTGAACAACTTCCTACTCAAAGTGCGTCGGGCGGAATGACAGAGGTTTATCAGGATCTCGGAACTTATCAAAAATCCTTCTATTCTGTCATGTATGCCCCGGCATTTGTGAAGATTGTTATGATGGGGACAAAACATAGAAGGCTGCACCACATGGTGGTTTGGGAAAATGCAGCACCTCGCATTCTTGATGAGAGATGGCGAAAGGCCAGATAAATGGAATCGCCCCTTGTGAGGCCAGAAAAAACGTGTAGATTCTGCGGACAACCTTTACCAGACTATCCGAGCAAAACTCGCATATATTGCAGTGCTCAATGTGCAATTTTGGATAGCATTCCGGATCGATGTGAGAACTGCACAGAATTTGCAGAACAAGATCCGTGGCTTACTCATACTGAAACAATGCCAGTCATATCCCCCTCTCCCGTTCCATAATTCTAAAAGAAGATATTCATGGCAAAAACCAAGCTCACCCCGGAAACCCAGGAGAAAATCTGCAACGCACTGCGGGCGGGCAACCATGCGAAGGTGGCCGCCGAGTTCGGGGGTGTGAGCGAGTCCACTTTTTACGGCTGGCTGAACAAAGGCGAAGCGGCAAACCGGGGCATATACCGAAAGTTTTTGGAGTCTGTTAAAAAGGCCGAGGCCGACGCTGAAACCGTGCGAGTGGCTCGCATCTCCCAGGCGGGACAAAGCGGGGTGTGGCAGGCCGATGCGTGGTGGCTGGAACGCAAGTTCCCGGAACGGTGGGGGCGGCGGGTGCAGGAGATAACGGGCGCAGGGGGCGGCCCGGTAGAAGTGAAGTCCGTCGTCATCTACCTGCCAGATAATGGTCGTGATTAAAAGGATGCCCCATACATGAGTGTATTGGAGATTCGCCCTCAGCCGGGACCGCAGGTGGCTTTTCTGTCCTCACCGGCAGATGTGGTCATATACGGCGGCGCGGCTGGGGGCGGTTAGTAAAACTTATGCGCTGCTACTCGAAACATTACGCCATATAGACAACAAGAACTTTGGGGCCGTTATCTTCCGGCGCACCTCCCCGCAGATTCGCAACGAGGGGGCGCTGTGGGACCAGAGCGAGCAGGTGTTTGAGGGAACCGGGGCCATCCCCAGGGAGTCAACGCTGGACTGGACATTTCCCAGCGGGGCGGGCGTCAAGTTTGCCCACATGGAACACGACAAGAACCGGCTGGACTTTCAGGGCGCACAGATTCCCCTTATCGGCTGGGACGAACTCACCCACTTCACCCGCAGACAGTTTTTTTATATGCTATCCCGGAACCGTTCGACGTGTGGCGTCAAGCCCTACATGCGGGCAACTTGCAACCCCGTCCCAGACGACGACGAGACGGGCGGCTGGATTCACGAGTTTGTGGATTGGTACATTGGGGAGGACGGTTACGCAATCCCCGAACGCAGCGGGGTAGTTCGTTGGTTTGTCATGGCGAATGATTCCCTGCGCTGGGCAGATGAACCGCAGGCGTTGGCAGAGCAGTATCCGAGTAGCACGCCAAAATCGTTTACCTTTATTATGGCATCCGTGTATGACAATCCCAAGCTGCTGGAAGCCGACCCCGGCTATCTTGCCAATCTGCAAGCCTTGCCGATGGTGGAGCGGGAGCAGTTGCTGGGGGACCAGCGGCGCGGCGGCAACTGGAAGGTAAAGCCCACGGCGGGCAAGGTGTTCAACCGGGAGTGGTTCGAGATTGTGGACGCCGTGCCGGACGGGGGACGGACCGTGCGCTTTTGGGATTTGGCGGCGACGGAGAAGAAGCTGAAGGGTGATCCCGACTTCACAGCCGGGGTGAAGATGAAACGGGTGGGCGGGATGTTCTACGTGCTGGACAGTATCGAGGAACGCATGGGGCCGGCCTACGCTGACACGGCCATGCTGAACACGGCCAGCCAGGACGGGAGGAGCGTGGCGATTCGCTGGGAAGAAGAAGGCGGCGCAAGTGGCAAGCGGGACAGCCACGCCATTGTGAAGAACCTGCTGGGCTACGATGCCCGCGGCGTCAAGCCACAGGGTGAGAAGTTGATTCGGGCCAGGGGCCTGTCGGCCCAGGCATTGGCCGGGAACGTCAAGCTGTTGCGGGGCGGCTGGAACGAGCGGTGGTTGAACCATATGCACGGGCAACCCGACCTGGAGCATGACGACACAATGGATGCCAGTAGCGGGGCCTTCAATGAATTGGCAGATCGTCCCCGTCCCCAGGGGACACGCATCCCGCAAGCAACCGGCAAGGGGTGGTGATGATGGACGACGACGAGCACATGCAGCACATGCAGCGCATCCGGGACGAATTGGACGCCTTGCGTCTGGCCCGGCAGGACGTTACAGGGGTAACGGAACTGATTCGCATTCGCAACCGACAAGGCGAATTGACGCAGGAATACTGGCGACTGCTACGGCAGCGAGGGGGCGACGATGAGGTTAGGCGAACTGTCTGATGACCCGGAAGGCTTTTTGGAATGGGTGCGGAGGCAAGGGACGGGCGGTAACTCGGATGGCACGGACGCCACCGGCTCCTGGGAACCCGTCACCGCCCAAGCGCCGGACCCGAACACCTACCGGGACGCCTTCGATTATCTAGTACACACACTGAAGCATCACCACACACGACGACCCGGCATCCGGGAGGCGATTCGCAAGGCTGAGGCCATTGCAGAGCGGGGGCAGACGTGAGCAAGAATCTGAAAGTTAAGCGGGATGACGTGCGGTCCATAGCGGGGAAGCGGGTCACCTTTGACCGGGACCAGGGCTGGCTGTCCGGCATGTATTCCATTTCTTCGCCCAGCCAGCCGGAACTCCTGTGGCATCTTTCCCGCCTGGACCTGAACACCGTCTCGGCCTACAGCACGGACAAGCTCATCGACCTGCTGGCCGACCTATCCCCGGAAGTGGGCAAAGCCCTGTGGGACTTCCTGCGCCTGTGCAATCCTGGGTGGGAGATTGTGGCGTACCGCCCTGGGTCGAGCGAGTCCAGCGAACCGGGGCAGGCGCTCATCGGGGAATTCTTGAAAACCTTGACCCGTCTCTATGGGACCGTGGACGTTCCCATCAACGCCCTGTTCCTCAACGCTTTCCTGCGCGGCGCACTCCTGGCCGAGATCGTGCTGGAGAAGGGCAAGACCTTTGCAGACCTGGCGACGCCGGACCCGTGGGCCGTGCGCTTCCGCAAAGAGGAGGACCCGGTGCGGGGGCAGGTGTGGCGGCTGGGCCAGTACCAGAACGGCACATGGCACAGCCTGAACTTCGACACCATCCGCTACGTTCCCGTTGACCCCCTCTCCGGCAGTCCCTACGGGCGCAGCATCGTCTCGCCGGCCCTGTTCTCTAGCCTGTTCCTGATTTCCATGCTGCACGACTTGCGCCGGGTGGTGGAGCAGCAGGGGTATCCCCGGCTGGACCTGTCCGTGGACATGGAGAAACTTGTCGCCCTCATGCCCGACGACCTGGCCGATTCTCCCGACGACGCCCAGGAGTGGATCAATGCCGCCTTTGCTGAGATTCAAAGCGTGTACGGCAGTCTGCAACCGGATGACGCCTACATCCACGGTTCCAGCATCACCGTCAACCGACCCGTGGGGGCTGTGGGGACGGACAGCCTGGGGGCCATCGACGGGCTGATCCGGGCGCTGGAGCGCATGATCACCCGTGGGCTAAAAAGTATGCCGCTAATGATGGGCAGCAACGAGGGCAGCAGTGAAACCCACGCCAACCGGCAATGGGAGATCATGGCGGCGGGCATCAAGTCAATTCAGCATCTGGTTGAATCCCTGCTGGGCAACCTGCTGGAAGTCATGTGCCAGGCCAACGGGGTGCAGGCCACGGTGGAAGTGCGCTTTGCCGAACTGCGGGCGGCGGAAGAGTTGCGGGACTCGCAGGTGGAGGCTATGAAGATAGCCAACGCCAAAGCCAAGTACGACGCTGGCTGGATAAGCCAGGAAGAGGCGGCGCTGGAAGTGACGGGCCACGAAGCGGACGCCGAAGAACCCCGCTTCTCTGACGCCGGACTGGGGGCGCCGGGTAGCCTGCTCATCCCGGAACAGCAGGACGGCACGCAGCGCAGGCGGGGGATACGGTCCCGCAAGACAACCATCCCCACGGGGGCGAACAAGCCCTTGCCGCCGACGCCGGAGGAGGAATTGGAAATTGACGAGATCTTGGAAGCCCTGGCTGAGTGGGACCGACTGCACGATGACGAGTACGCCGGTCTGCTGGCCGCCACGCCGGAAGGCAGCCAGGGGGATCTGTGGGCGGCCCTGGCTGGGCTTGTCGTCGGCGGCTCCTGGGTCTACCGTTCCAGTACCCGGCGCTATGTGAACACGGCCACGGGCGTCAGCCTGACCCGTAACCAACTCATCGGACTGCGGGACGCTTTCACCCTGCAAGTGCGGGCGGAGGCGCGGGCCATCACAGGGGCCATGCTGGACGGTACGACCTCGCTGCAACGCTGGCTGCTGGACATGCAAGGGATGGTCCGCAACACGCACACGAATCAATTCATGCTAGGCCGAGGTGGGGTGGGCATGGTCATGGAGGCGGAACTGCCCACGGTCGAAGGTATCATCAACGGGCAGTATACCTACCTGCAAGGCTTTGCCGACGACATGGCGGCGGGCAACGTCAGCGACGGACAAGCCCTGGCACGGGCGCAGATGTACGCCGACGCCGGGACGCAGAGCTACGAACGGGGGGTGGCGCTGGCGTATGGGCTGCCGGACCTGCCCGCCTATCCGGGGGACGGGGGAACGGCCTGTAGAAGTAACTGCCGCTGCCATTGGTCGGTAACAGAAGACGAAGATAATTTTTACTGCTACTGGGTGATCACGCCCGGCGAAAATTGTCCCGACTGCATCGACAACGCCGCCCGCTGGAACCCGCTGATCATCCCCAAGACGCAAGCCCGCAGCCGGGGGGACCTGGACGGCGTGCTGGCCGGGATGGAGGACGGTCATGTCCACTGAGCAGATCCGGGACCTGTTGACGCAAGAGGCGGCGGGGATGCAGCATCAACGCATCCGCCTTCTGACGCTGATCGGTCTGGTGGAAGCGTACCTAGCCGGGGACACGAACGACGCCGAAGAGCGGGCGCTGTGGCTGAACAGGCGGCGGGCGTGGCTGATGGAACTGGCCGCCATTGAGATATTCCTGGGGCTACCCCGCAGCATCCCGCCCAAGGCGCTGAGGCGTGACAGCCGCATAGCCCACGGGGAGGACAGGCGCAACGGGCGGGGGCCGGATAGACGGGGGGCGGAACCGAGATAGAGGCGTGATTCTGGACCACTTGACAGAACCCACAAAGCCGTGCTATGATTGTAACGAACACCTAACCAAACACCTGCCCGCTCCCGGTTCAACAACCCGCGGCGAGAGACACAGCAATGTGTCACTCGCCGCTTTTTTTTGCCCTCCATCCTGGAGACAACGCCATGAATCTTGACAACCAGATTTTTGAACACCCCGCCAAAGTCCTCACCGTCGCAGAGACGGGCGACCTGCTTGCCCTTGTCAAGCAGAGCCACGCCCTGGACGCCGCAAGTCTTACCGAGTACCCCCCCTTCTTCTTCCGGGCCGAGATTTCCAGCGACCGGTTGGACAGCTACTTCACCCGTATGCACGAAACCTCTCTCGTCAACTACGCACAGGACGCCGCCACGGGCATCTCCTTCCAAAATAGTCACAACCACCACGAGATGGGCTTCGGACGTTCCCTGACGGGCTTGTTCGTGCCTGGGGAGGACGTGGACACCGTGCTGGCCGACTTCTACACCGTGCGGGGTCTGACGCTGAACGGCATCAACACGGACCACCTCATCACCGGCATCCGCACGGGGCTGGTGAAGGACGTCAGCATCGGCTTCTACGGGGGCGAATACATCTGCTCCATCTGCGGGCGGGACCTGTGGGATTGGGACTGCACCCACGTTCCCGGATTCAAGTACGCACCCCCTGACGAGAAGGGCAACAAGGGGGAAGAGGAACTGGCCTTCGCCTGGGTACGGGACGCCCATCTTGCGGAAGTGTCAGCCGTGTATGACGGGGCCACGCCTGGGGCGGCCATCTTGAAGGCGCAGCAGGAATCGGAGGCGGGTCGGTTATCCCCGGAAAAGGCACGGATATTGGAGAGTCGCTATCGTATCGCTTTGCCCGGCAAGCGCCAGCAGTGGGCCGGGGCCAATCTATCGCAGGAGGAATCAATGACGAAAGACACGAAGAACGAGAAGGACATGCAGGACCCGCAGGAGGAGGAGCGCTTTGCCGTCCTGCAACGCATGGAGAGCGCCCTGGAGTCCGTGGCCGGGGCCAACGTGGAGGCGAAGCTGGCTGGTCTGCTGGCCGAACGCACGAGCACCGCCCAGCGGGTCAAGGATCTGGCCGGCGAGGTCGCCACCCTGAAGCCCCTGGCCGAGGACGGGCACACCTATCGGGCCGATCTGGTTTCCACCGCCCTGGCCGAAGGGGTTCGGGCCTATGGGGGGACCTTTGACGAGGCCACCTACCGCAAGCTGCTGGAAGCCTCGGATCTGACCGTGGTCAAGCGGCTGCGGGACGACTGGACGCTGATTGCCGAGGGTCGCTTCCCCGGGGGCCGCCAGACCAAAGACGGCCACGACGCAGGTGCCGTCTCCACTGAGGCCACCATTCCCGCTGCGGCCTATCGGGCCTAGTTCGCACGTATTTGCACGTATGCCTGCACGTATTCGCATGAGTTCAAGGAGCTAAACAATGGCAGATCCACGCAACACCATTTCGTTTGAGGGCATCGGGGAGGAGCGAGTCACCTACCTGATCGACGACGACACCATCACCTACGATGCCACCAAGACCAACGGCAGCGCCCAGGTCGGGCTGGCTGTCACCCTCAGCGCCGCCAGGACCGTGGCCCTGGTCGCCGACGCCGAAGCTGTGATCGGGAAGCTACTCCGGGTCGAGGCCGACGACAAGGCTGTGGTCCAGGTCGGCGGGTACATGACCCTGCCGGGCGGAACCAGCGCCACCCTCACCCTGGGTACGCCCATCGTTGGCGATCTGCTGGACACCGCCAAGGGCTACATCCGCAGCGCCGCCAGCGGTGCAGCCGCTGAACTTCTGGTGGCCAAGGGCGCCATCATGGACGCCAGCGTCACCACGGCTGTGGTCGTCAAGTTCTAGGGGCCGGGACTTCCCGTCAACCTTCTCAAGTTCTAGATTCAAGGAGACAAGCAATGGCAGACATCAGCACTCGACCCGGCCCGCAAGAACTGTTCCGGCAGTTGGGACCGGACATGTATCGTCAGGCGTACAAACGGGGCATGTCCCTGTCGGCCTGGCTGGAAACCCAGGACCCGTCTGGTCCCTACAAGGATGGGCTGGACGCCTTTTCCCGTGTGATGATGCAGGCCGGCATCGTCACCACCTCTGACCCCAATGTCGGCTATTTCGCTGACAAGTTCGAGCGTTTCTTCGAGACGCCTCAGACCCGGGCCCTGTTGCCCGAGTGGGTGTCCCGGCGCTGGAAGGAAGCGGCCACCGGGCGACCGGTGATGACCCGTGGGGTCTACGGCAGCGACGACTCCGTGGTGGGCAGCCTGTCCAATTCCTATGTGGACAACGCCACGGCGCGCTGGAGCCAGATGATCGCCCCGGCCATCCCCATCGCCAACCTGGTGGCTCTGACCACCCCCATCGACGGCAACACCTACCGCTCTACCTACCTGACCAACGATGCCACGGCGCAGCGCATGGTGCGGGTGGGCGAGTCGGCCAGCATCCCGACCGCCAAGCTGACCCAGAGCGACAAGACCATCCAGCTCTACAAGTTTGGGCGGGGCCTGCTCTCCACCTATGAGGTGCTGCGCCGGATGCGGATCGACCGCATCGCATTGCACATTGCGCAGATGGCGATCCAGGCCGAGACCGACAAGCTGGCCGCCATCATGGACGTGATCGTGAACGGGGACGGCAACCCCTCCACCGGGGCTACCAACTACAACCTGACCACGTTGGACACCGCCGCCAGCGCGGGAACCTTGACCCTCAAGGGCTGGCTGGCCTTCAAGATGAAGTTCGCCAACCCCTACAGCATCACGACCGCCCTGGCGACCGAGGCGACTGCGTTGCAGATGCTGCTCCTGAACACGGGCAGCGGCAACACGCCCCTGGTCAGCATCCAGGGACAGGCGGGCTTTGGCAGCTTCAACCAGATCAACACGGGTCTACGGGACGGGGTGGCTATGGGCTGGACCAGTGAAGCGCCCAGCTTGAAAGTCGTCGCCATCGACAATCGGTTCGCCATCGAGCGGGTCTACGAGATGGGGGCCAACATCCAGGAGACGGAGCGCTTCATCCAGAATCAGACCGAGCTGATCACCTTCACCGAGGTCGAGGGTTATGCGGTCATCGACCCGAATGCCCTGAAAACGCTCGATATCAACGCATAAGGGGGGAGCCATGTCCTACGTGACCGTGCGTAGCGCCACCGGGGACGACCGGGTGGTGCTGTGGGAGCGGGATCCCCGTCACCCGGACGGCGAGGTGTTCGTCGCCGGGGACACTCCTGTGCAAGCGGGCCTGACCCAAGCGGTGACCAACCGTATCCGGGACGGGCTGCTCGATGTGGTGGAAACGGGACAGGCGCAAGCGGAGAGTGAGGCGGGGCCGGAAGTGGGGCCAACCTCGCCTCTCCCCGCCCTGGCCGACGTGGTGGGCGAGAAAAACGAAGCCCTGCTCAACGGTATCCGCATCTTTTCGGTGGAAGAGTTGGCCGACGCTGACCCGGACCTGTTGGACGGTATCAAGGGCGTGGGCCGGATAACCGCCGACGACTGGATCGCCAAGGCTCTGGCTATTCTCAACGACAAGGAGAAACCATGAATCTCAATAGACAGAAATATGGGCGGGCGGGGGTGATCCTCGCCCTGATCCTGGCCCTGGCCCTGGCCGGGTGCGTCCAGTCTATCCCGACAGGCGAGGGCAGCCAACCTATTCACGTGGTCATCGACAATGCCGCCGAGGTGGGCGAGCAGTCGGTCAACTGGACTGCCCAGCCGGAAGAGGGGGGCAGCCGGGCCGTGGCTCCCAGCGGGGCCAGTGAGACCGGGTTCAACAACATGCAGGTGACCGGCTATGTGGATGTGCAGACGAATCTCTACGTGGGGGACTGGGTGCATATCTTCACGCAGACGCCCATCGCCGTGACGGACGGGGCGGTGATCACGCCGACCGGAACCTATCAACCTTTGACCAGCGCCGGAAGCGTGACGGCCACCCTTACGACTTCCTCGGACTTCGTGACTGCCGGGGATGTACTGGTGCTCATCAACGCCAATAGCACCGTGACCAGTACCGTCAACATCGTGGATAGCGGAACGGCCATGCTTACCGCCGCCGCCGCCCTGGGCCAGTACGACAGCTTGACCCTATGGTTTGACGGCACGAATTGGATCGAACTCAGCCGGGCAAACAACTAGACCAGCAAGGGGCTGACCCGTGGCAATCCTCACCAGCACATCCTATCCAGCTATCCGGCAGGCTCTCCACGTCTCTCTGACGCCCGAGAGTCTGCCGGATGCCATGATCTCCCTGGACATCTACATGGGTGCGGCGGAGGCCGAGGTGGTGCGTCGTGACCCGCTTGCTGCCAGCCGGACGGGGGCGGAATTGCTCCACATAAAGAACGCTATCATCTTCTTGGTGGCGGCCTATCTTGCCCCGGCCATCGAGATGGTGCTGTCTGAATCCATCCCAGGGGGCGGGTACAGATACCAGCGCCCGGAAGTAAACTGGAAAGATCGGGCTGAGTCGCTCATGGCCCGCTACGAAAGTGAACTGGCGGCGGTGCTTGCCCCGGTCGGATCGGACGAGGCCCGCAGCAGCAGCGCCCGCCCCACCTTCTTCGGGGTAGCATCGAGGGTGTATACCAATGGCTGAGTCGCTTTGGGTGGGGATTGACACCTTTTACAAAACCGCTCTTCTGGCTGACCTGGGCGTGACCAGCGGGTTGACGACTCACGTGATCACGGAAGTGGTAAACACCGCCGAATGGGAACCCAAACAGTGGACACTGCCGGTCGCCATCGTGAACGGGGAGACGGGCCGGATTGGCCCACGTGGGCACGCAGACGGCACACAGCACGCCGAGATCGTTTACCCGTATGTCCTGGGGGCGTTGATGCTTTCCAGCACGTATGAGGGGGCCAGAGAAGGGGCCAAGACCCTGGGCCATCGACTGATGGGGAGCGCCCTGAAGAACTTTGCCTGTGGGGGCCTGGCCAACGATGCCGGCACCGAACGGGTGCAAAACACACAGCCCGGCCATGTGGAACATTTCGTGTGGCCGTCCGAGGGCAACCGAAACCATTTTTTCGGCCTGGCCCGGCTTGACATAGACGTACACGCCACGAGGTAGCACCATGATTGTCTTCTGCGCCGACCCACTCGCCAAAATCTATGACACCTACGCCCAGGCCGTTGCGACGGATCGACTGGTATTTGGCCAGGCATACACCGTGCCCGACGCCCTGGGCGAGAGACTTCTGGCCACGGGCAAGTGGACCCAGACCCTACCCGGTCCAATCGCTGGGGCGGCCGTCGAGAAGGTGCCGGGGCTGAGAAAGATCGACGGCATTGGCCCGCGGCGCTTGGAAGCCCTCGCCGCCCTGGGGATCACCACGCTGCAACACCTGATCGACGCCCACGCTGTGACGGTTGACGAAGGGATGGACGGGTCAAGCCTGGCGCAAGTCCTGGGCTGGCAAAACGAAGCTAAAAAACTCATTTCTGAGATTTAGGGAGGAACTATGAACAAAGAGACTGCCAGCTTTGCGATGGGCTTTCAGGCCGCCAAGGGGACTGGGGCGGCGACTCTGATCCGGGGCATTGTGGACGATCACAAGATCGCTCCCAGCTACTCCACCATCCGGCGTGAGGCAGAACACCGGGGCAAACACCAACGCCCCAGCGCCAACCAGTCCAGCGGCATGCGGGGGGCTGTGATCGTGCCGTGGTCGGTCAAGTTTGGTCTTCGCCCACGCATGATCGGGCATGTCCTTCTGTCCAACGGCTACCAGATCGACGCCGAGCAGACGACCGTCACCCTAACTCTTTCGGCGACCGGGGGCACGTTCACCCTCACGGTCAAGGCGCAGACGACCGCCGCTATTGCCTTTGACGCCACTGCCCTCGCCGTGGAAGCGGCCCTTGAACTCCTGACGACCGTCACCGTGGCCACCGTGACCGGGAGCGATGGGGGGCCGTACCTCATCGTGATCGATACGGGCGTAGACAGCACGACCATGACCGCCGATGGTGCGCTCCTGACCGGTGGAGACGGGACGGCCATTTTTACCGCTTGGATCAACCAGCACAATTTATCGGAAGCCAACGCAGGGTCAACCGGGTATGTCACGCTCATGGAGTACCTGGGGGAAGGTGCGGCACGGTACGGACAGCGGGCCGTGGACGGCAAATCAAACAGCCTCTCCTTCAAGGCCACCGCCGAGGAGTTGACCGTAGACGTGGGGGGCTTTGCCATCACCCCCGGAGACCCGTCCGGCTCTGAGGTTGAGATCGATGAGGTGGACGTGCTCTTCCACCCGGGGACCGGCCTCTTTACGGTGGTCTCGTCCGACCTGACTGCCCTGGGCGTCCCGCTGACCCACGATTGGAAACAGGACAACCCCATCGACGACAAGGTGCAACAACTGCACTCCCTCTATCGTGCCCGTCTCCCTGAGGGGGGACGAAAGCGAAATGGGACGCTGGGCGGCCTTGTCTTCGCCGAAGATCCGTTCCGTGAAATCATGTATGCCGGGGGGACGGAGCCTTCTGTGGTCATGCCGGAGGCCTCCCTCAGTTGGTCATGGACCAGTCCGGGCGCGTTCGCCGGTTCGCAAAAATATAGCTTTGCGTGGACGTACCCGATCTGTGAGTTTGAGATCCAGCCCGTGGATCTGAGCGGGACCGGGGAAGTTGTCTACTCCGCTGACTATGTGGTGAGCGATACCGAAACCACTTCCCCTTCTTCCGTGGTCCTGATCAACGACGTGGCCAGCTACGCCGGGACGTAAGCCCGTAGGACGGCCCTAGCGGACTTGGCGGGTCAATCCGCACAAGTGTTCGCATGGAGCGAGAAGTCGCCAGGGCGGGGCAGGGGCGTAGCGGAGCGGGCAGATAAGCCCGACTTGGGCAAGGGCAAGAAAAACAGGATCGGAACTTTCAACCGTGGGCAAAAAGAACAGGAAACAGAAACCCATGACCATGCAGCTTTACTTCCGAATGCCCGCCGAGGATGACGGGGGGGTGCAATTCCAAATGCTCTCCGCCATCGACCAGGCGCTGAAGGTGGGATTTGATGACCAGGACATCATGGCGCGGATTGAGGAAGCCGAGGCCGAGGCCAAGACCTACCCGGACAACATGGAGCTTCTCGCCCATGTCGCCGAGCTTCGGGCAGAGCATGAGGCCATGAAAGTTGCCTTTGAGAACCTGCCGGCAGAGCGTGAAAAGATTCTCGCCGGACTGCCTGAATTGGAGTGGATACAGATCACATGCCACGAGCTGGCCCGCATGGACTTTGCCCACTATGAGTCTTTGTGGAATGAGGCTCGTGACTACTTTGAGGCCGAGACTGGGCTGAAGATTGACGCCAAGGTTGATCAGGAGTCAGAGGTGGGCCGGTTCCGCCGTTCGCTGTTGCTCCGGGCCGGGATGTTGGCCAGCGTGAAACACAAGACCAACTTTCGGGAGGGGACCACTGCCTATTACGCAGACACATGCACCCTCGTCGCCGGCCAGACGCCTAACGATGACACGGTATGGAGTCACACGCAGATCCCCGCCGATTGGACCACGCCCGATGGGATGCTCAATGAAATGCCGTGGATCTTGTTCAATCATTGGGCAGAGTTAGCCCATACGGTCAACGCCGGGATCTTGCCTCTTGCACCGGATTTTTTAGCCGGGGAGCGCGTAGCGATCCCGTCCCTGAAGAGATAGCCCGGCAGATTGACGCCGAGCGGGAAGCGATGGACGCCGCGCTAGCGACGCTGATTCTGCCAGACAAGGAAGCGACCGAGAAGCCGCCCACCCTGGCAGAGATTGAGGCCGAGGCGGGAAAATGGCACTTGGCCAGGCCGGAACATTTGGATCTATTCATCCTGTACCGGTCGATGGGCGGGGGCGGTGAATCCCTGTATGACCTGTGGAAGCTGATGCAGGAACCAGGGAGCGCCGCCCTTTTGCACGATTTCGCCATCCTGGGCCAGCGGCTGAAACGGCTAAAGGCGAGGGATAAGGCAAGGAAAGCCAAGGAAAAGGGGAAGGGCAAATGATCCAACTTCAGGCGACAGAGGAAACCAAGGCCCATCACAGAGATTTCCTGGCTCTCTTGGCCCGGATTCAACAGCCATCAACTATCGTGCGCAGGGATGTGGGCCGGGCTGTTCGCCGAGGGATCGCAGAAAACTTTGTCCGGGAGCGGGCTGGAGATGGGCCAGCCTGGGCACCTCTCGCCCCTCTGACCATCCGCACACGGATTCGGCGGGGCTTTGGGGCGGGGCCGAAGCTGTTTAACACGGGGCGGTTATTGCGCTCTTACACTGAGGAATTTGACCGGGACCATGACCAGCGCTTTCGGTCCACGGCCACGGGCTATGAGATGGAGTATGGCAGTACCGACTATCGGGCGGCGTGGCATGAGGGGGGAACCTCTCGGATGCCGGCTCGCCCGGTTTTGTTTTTGTCTAGCCGGTCCGAGACGGATCTGAGTTATAGCCTGGCGAATGTCCACACCCGCATCTTTGCCTCAGCAGGATTTTAAGAATCTGAGAGTCTAGAATTATGAGTAGGGAATTTCACTACAGGGTCACAGTCGATACCGAGCAGATCCGCGGCGCTGCCGTGGTGATGCGCCGCGCCTTTGAGCAAGAAATGGGGCGCATGAATATCACGCCCGGCGCGGCGGGTGGCTCGTCGGTAACACAGTCCGTGTCACGTGCCGTCGCCGGTGGTAAAAGTGGCGGGGGCATCCTCGATAGTCTCCGGGGCATGGGAGGGTTGGGTAACCTGGTGGCGGGTGGTGTGGCCGGGTACATGGGGATCGCCGGGGCCAAACAGTTACTCGCCGGGGCCAATGAGTTGGCCAGCTACTCAACCGAGCTTCGCCGGACCTCGACCGCCTTTGAGCTTTTGTCCGGCTCTTCCGACAACGCCGCCGCCAAGCTCATGGCGGTGCAACGGGCGTCCGGGGGATCGATAGATAAGCTCTCGGCGATGACAATTTCTAACCGTGCCGCTGCCCTGGGCATGGCAGACACGGCCAAGGAATTGGAGCGGGTCACAAAGTTTGCCACGATCTCAGGCCGGGTGCTGGGGCTGGACACGACCGCCGCCCTTGACAACATGGCCTTGGCCGCGTCTAATTTGTCCTTTGCCCGGCTGGACCAGTTGGGTCTATCGTCGTCCATGGTGCGGAAGCGATTCCAGGAGCTCCGCGGCACGATGTCCGACAATAAGGCTTTCCTGGAAGCCATGCTCGTCACAGGGGAAGAAACGTTCTCTTCTCTCAACACCGGTGCGCTCTTGGCTGCTTCCGGCCAGGAACGATTTAGCAAGGCACTGACCGAGAGCAAAGAAAGGCTCTCCTTCCTCGGGGAGGCGTGGGATAAGTTCCTGCTGACCGTGGCCAGAGACTGGATGGGCGACCGTACCGTAGACGAACAGATCGCCCGATTCCAGGACCGGATAGACGAGATCCGAACCGCAAACCCGGCCCGCCAAGCCCTGAGCGACCCGGCTTTTAACGACATTCCCAACATCGGCCTGGCCCGGGCGGATATTATGGGCTTCAAAGAGGCTATGACCTTTGGCGTTGAGATTGGCCAGATTGAAAAGGTGATCGCCAGCTTCAAGGGCATGAGTGACGCCGTGTTGGATGGGGTGCCGGGCATTCAGGCCAACCGGGACGAAATGATCTCCTTGGGAGAAGCGGCCATGTTGGGGCCGCTCTCTGACGAACAGTTAGCCCGCCTGAAGGTGTTGACGGAGTGGTGGGGCCGGGCCGCTTACCAAATAGGCACGGCTGGGGCCAATATGCTACAGGTTGCATCGATGCCGTCTGTAGTGTCCAGGGTTTTCGATGGGACCGTTTTTACCTCAACCGGTGGAGCCAACTGGATCAACCGGGGGCCAATGGTAGGCCCACAGGAGCAGCCGTCAGGGTGGACAAAGCCGGGGACCGTCCCACCGACAGGGGCATGGTCCGTTGATGGGATACAGGACGCCTTGGCAGATGGAGCTTCTGAACGCAAGGCCCTTGACAAGAGAGCGGCTGAGGATGCCAAGAATGCTTGGATCTCTGCCGGCAAGGACACGGCCAGCGCCTGGAAGTCTGCTATCTCTGGCATCCCTGGCCTACCCGGAACGGGGCGATCCTCCGTGACTCAGGGGGATATGGACGCCGCGGCTGCGGGTGCATCGATGCGCTACGCCGATAGCTTTATCCGAGAGGCGCAAGATGAGCTCTTGAATGGGGTGGACCGGCCCAACATTGACCGGGACTTTATTGAGAAGCTGACGCAGACTTCCGGCCTCTCCAACGAACAACTGTTCGCCCAACTTGATAAGCAGTACCAGAGCGGTCAACTTTTCGCCAACCCATTTGCTCAGGAAAACGTTGACAAAATCATCGACTTTGACGCCGTGGGCAAGGGCTTGCAGGACCAGAAGGACGCCACGACCGGCCTCGATTTCGTTGAGAAGGAAATGGCCAAGCGCTTTGGGGGCATGGACTTCTCCAGCATGGGCCAGACGTTGGCATCCGGGGTCTCCGATGTGATCTCCGATGGGACCGTGGACTTTGCCGGCGCAGCCACCAGCGCCATTGGGGGCCAGTTTGCCAGCAAAGCGAGCATGGCCGCTTTCTACGACATGGGCGTCGATTCCAGCAACATGATGTGGCTGGGGTTCAGCGGGGATAACGGGATCGGGGCGAACGGCTATGCCGCTGCCTTTGCTGCCGTGATTAAAGACGACATCAAGGCTTATATCGACGCAAGGCTGGGGGTGTAAAGTGCCGGTTCCGACGATCAACTCAGTACCCATCCCCACCAGCATGGCCTATGAAGGGGTCTTCGACTTTCAGCCCCAATCCATCGGGACCAAGAACGGAGAGGGGGACGCCGTTCTTGCCGGTCCCCAGCGGGCGTTTTGGCACTTTGATGTACTGACGCCGGACGAATGGACCTGGTGGACCACGACAATCATGGGGGGCACTCGCAAGGCCTCGATTGACATCACCTCGGCCATTCTGTGGGATGACGTGATGGGATGGCTGACCTTTACCGATGGCAAGCTGTACATGCCGACGAAAAAGGCATACACAGCCGGGCAGTTTTGGGACATCACCATTGAATTTGGACACTTGTTGCCGTTGGTTCTGAGTTAAGGGGATTTATAACCATGTCTGATTTTGTACCTATCTTTGTGGATGGATTTGACATCAACTTTGCGGACGGCAGCGCGGGGCTGTGGGACTCAGCCGTGGGGGGTGGGGATCTACTTTACACAAACACCAGAACCAGGTCGGGGTTTGGGGCTTTGGAGATCCAAGGTAATCGGTTCGCTAGGACGGAATTGACCAGAGCTTTCCCCTCGGCCACTGAGATGTATTTTGGCTTCTCACTGGATCTGAACTCGGACACGGCCATCAACCCATACAACGGGGACGACTTGATATTTTTGAGGCTGTACGATTCGTCTGGCGGTGTGCAGATGGCTTTTGGCATCAACAAAACGACCCATACTCTGCGCGTCTTCAGGGGCATGGGCACCCTACTGGACGCATCGAGCGGGGCTTATCCTGAAGACGCCAGCGGGTACTTGGAGATTCACGTAGTGGTGTCTGACACCGTGGGGGTCATACAGGTAAAGCTGAACGGCGCTTTGGTGGTAGATTACTCAGGTGACACCAAGGACACGTCAGTGGCGAACATTGCCACGATTGGCATCGCCAACCAAAATACGGGAACTCTGTACTATTGTACTGCCCACTTCCACGTTGACGATTTCGTGATGGGGACCACGGACTGGCCGGGCCAGCCCGTGGTCATCCCTGTCTTTCCCGACGCGGACGGGACTCACTCGGACTGGACAAGTACGGACGGGGACCAGCACAGCGCCATCGATGAGCTGGGGACATACGGTAACGCCCCGGATACGGCCACGAAGTTGACCGGCGCAGTCGTGGCCGAAAGTTCTAGCGTAGGGCTGTCGGCAGTGGGCCGAAGTGGAGAGGTGTTGGGTTTCCAGCTTGCCACCTACATGCAGAAAAGCGATACGGGCGCAGCATCGGCTGAGGAGTTTTTGCGAATCGGTGGAACGGAATACAACATAGCCACCCTGTCGCCAGGGGCCGCATGGGGCTGGTTGATTGAGGCCGTTGCGACAAGCCCTGACACGGCCGAAAAGTTCACTGTGACCGAGATTGACAGCATGGAGATTGGTTGGACTAAAGCAACATGACCAGTGTCAGCGTAGCCTCAGTAATGGGATATGCAGCCGTAGCCGAGCAGTCGAGCGTTGAAATTGCCTCGGTCATCGGCTATGTCGCCGTGGGCGCGGTGACGAGCGTCGAGGTTGCTTCAGTCGTCGGATACGTGGCCATGATTGAGGCAATTCCCACGGGTGGGGCCCATGTCTCTTCCGGGGTTGTGGGGGCAGGGGGAGGGCCATCCAGCAAACGGCCCACGCCTTCAGACATCCAACCCCCTGCCCCACTGACCAGCCAACACGCTCCCGATGGCCGGGCCGGGTACTCCAAGATGAGGATCTTTGTCGGTCCTCCCTGGCGTAAATCTGATGAGTCGGATTTTTGGGACTTCTCTTCGTTGGCTCTTACTGCCTACGCGCCTCACGCCGGGACAACGGTCGCCGCCAACGTAGGGGCAAGTGACACGTCCCTGACCGTGACAGATGCCACCGGCTGGCCGACTGCCGGGTCGGTATGGCTGGGGCCAGGGGCAAGCGGGCAGAGTTGGGGGCTGGCCAGCTACACCGGGCGCACGGGCAACCTGCTCACCGGGCTTGTCCGGGACGCGGTGGACGCAGAGTACAATGGCCTCCACACAGCCGGGGCGGTGGCCGCTTTCTGGTATCCGCTTACGGAAAACGATGGCTCCCTGGGCTTCCGGGAATACTCAGACGCTGATCAATCGGCCATCACATGGGATCTGAGTCTCGCTGGCGTCAATGCGCCCGTGGGCATACTCCGATCCGGGGCGCTGGTGCTGGTGCAAACCCGCGAGATAAGCGGAGGGGCTTGGGGATCATGGACCAATTGGGCAATCGGCTGGCTGGCCGGGTCAAATCCCCAGGATGACGAGAACCGGGTGGGCCAGTGGTCGGCCACCGTGGGCACCCTATCCGATGTTCCCTTGTCGGCCAGCGTGACCGGCCTGCACGTTGGGGAGAGGGATGTAGCCGACGAAGCGGGAACCAGCGCATCCGGTAGCCTCTCGCCGGTCTACAAGGCGATTGGCAACGGGTCCGGGGAGATCATCAGCGAGAATGAGACCGTCACACCCGGCCAGGCCATCGATGGGGCGCTGGCCACGGCCTGGGTCTCCGACCGCTACTATGGGGAGGATAACCCGCACCATACGCCGGGCACGGAGACCCTGGACGGCATCCGGGAGACGCATGGGGTCACACAGGCCCACCTCACCCGCTACACCGGCCAGAGCGATGGGTACAGGTGGATTGAGATCACCTTCTTCCAGGACTTCAACGCCTCGGATTGGCTGATCGCCGGGGTGGATTGGATGGTCCCCTTTGAGAATGATGATTCGCTCGACTACTCAGCCGGGCAGCGGGTGATCCTGGCAGAGAACCCGGAACTATTTCAGGCCGAGAATCCAGAGAACGAGGCCGACGCCGTTCTCGACCTGGCTGATTACTTGTTGTGGAATATGTACAATCAGAAATACACCGTGGAGAACGATGCAACCGGGGGCACATTCACGCTCACCGTGGACAGCCAGGCCACCGGGGCCATTGCCTACAACGCCACAGCCGCTACGGTTCAGGCCGCCCTCGTGGGCCTGTCCAGCGTAGGGGCCGACAGCGCCATTGTGACCGGATCTGCCGGCGCGCTGGTGGTCACGTTCTGCAATGGCCTGGGGTCCGGCGACGGGCCAGGCCTGTCCGGGGATGGGGGCAGCCTGACCGGGGGCACCCTGACCGTCACGCAGACCCAGGCCGGGGGCTTCCCCTTCGCCACATCCAGCGATGGGACGGCCATCTTTGATCACCTCGATCCGGCTCAGGGAGTGATCCGGCTGTATTGGGGCGTCTCAGGCCAGGGGCAAAGCATCTTGGCGTGGGGCGGAGGTGATCCGATCACCCGATGGGGTACGTTCTGGACCGGGGACGCTCTGCCCGTCCTGGGCACGGCGCAGACCGCCCGCATGAAATTCAACCCGACCACGCCCACGGCCACGGCTGACTTTTGGGAGGTGGGCCGGGTTGCCACGCCGGGCTATAACATTCTGGCCGCAGACAAGGCTTGGATCTTGCTCGACCTGCCCTCGATGGGGCTGAAGCTGGCAGAGGACATCACGGACACCGTGCCGGGCATCGGGGACGAGTTGAGCATAGAGAACGTGGCCGGGGCCAGCGTCGAGGGGCTTCCGGCTTCCGGGCCTTTGCAGGTGGGCGACGAACAGATCACTTACTCGGCCAGGGACACCGTGGCCGGGTCGGTCACGGTGTCGGCGAGAGGGGCAAACGGCACAACGCCGGTCGCCCACGACGCCGGGGATCCGGTCTACTTTGTGGACGGCGCAGGGGTGGCCACGGACGCCTACCCCATCGACACGATCCGGGTGCGCCGCCCTGCTGGGCTTGCCGTGCCAGAAGACTTTGTGATCCGGGGGTCCGCCCTCTCTTCGGCCAGAGACCCAAACCAGACCAACTACACGACCGACTATGTGACCCTGGCCACCGTGACCGGGAATGTCCTTGAATCCTACAGTTTGGATTTATCCGGGGCACCGCCCCGCATCCGTTACCTGCTGGTGGAAGTGACGGCTATGTCTGATGGACCGTCACGGGTGTGGGTGAACGAGTTGGACGCCGTGGTCGATCCTGACGTGTTGACGCCGGGGGCAAACCTGGCCAGTGGGACCGTGGCTGACGCCATCGCCGCCTTGCTTGCCCAGGCGGGCTTACCTGCCGGGTGTTTGGTGGACGCCGGGGACACCATCAGCCTGTCCAACTACACGACAGCCGGGGGGTCTTTGTGGCCCATCCTCTCGGACCTGGCCAACTTCTCCGGGACTCGTATCCGAGTGGGCCGGGATAGCAAGCTCTATGTCCGCAAAGATCCGTTCTGGACCGGGACGCCCACGCCGGACGGGGAATGGTCTCGCACGGAGGTGCGCCACGTCTCGCCGTCCAGGGCGGTCAACCAGAAGGTGGGGCAAATCTCGTTGACCTGGCGCAGCGCAGATGACCCAGGGGAGAGTACGGTCAATCAGCCATCGACCCGGGCGCGCACGGGGGATGTGGTGAGCGTGGGGCCGTACATCTTCGCCGATGAGACCGCCGCCACGGTCGCCGCTCTCAAACGGTACTGGCAGGCCCGGCGTCCTTACACCACGCTCATGGAGTTGGCCTTCCCTGGCCAGGCCCTGGAAGTGGGACAGGTGTATGAGGTGACATGGGCCTTTACCGGGCGCACGGAGGTTCGTACCTACTCCCTGGCCACGTTAAATCTCGACTTTCGCAAATCCTCTTGGCAGACGGTTGTGGCCGGTGTCCAGATCGATCGGGAGGACGAACGCTAATGGCCAGCCGACTTTACTACGAGGCGCTGAATCAGCAATCCACCGAGGGGCTGGGGGATTCCCTGCTCCGGGCCTTTGAGGGCAAAAAGCGAAAACACATGGGCGTCTACCTGGGGCGCAATCAGATCCAGGTGAATGGCCAGCGTTACCGGTTCCGCAATGAGAGCGGGCTGGATGTGGCCGAGGGGGAAGCTCTGGCGGTGGTGAACGTGGGACGACTCGCCGCGGCTGAGTATGCGCCGGCGAGTGGGGCCGGGTCCGTGGCAACCGGGGGAGGATCGTCCGGGGGAAGCTCTACCAGTCTGGCCGATCACAACCATTCCGGGGCGGCGGGGAGCGGTGGGGCATTGGCCGGGTATGCGCCCGTTATCCATACCCACGTCGAGGCAGGCATCACAGATCTAGACCACACCCAGGCCCTGGGGTGGATTGTCTGCACCAATGACGCAATCGTGATCAACGCAGGGGAGGTAGTATGGCAGCGTTAAACCAAAACGCCATTTCGTTACTGGCGACTGTGACCGGGATCGACGCCAAGACCGTGGCCGCCACCACGCTCTATACTGTGCCGGTCGGCAAGTCTTTGATCGTGGATCATTTGGTGATCCGAGTGACGGTTTTCACGGTGGGAGCTAAGTCGGTTCAGGCTGTGGCCTCCTTCGGCGGCAACTCTGCCACCTGGGACGACTATCTCGACACCATCGCCTATACCGTGGCGGCAGCAGATGTGGCGATTCAGGATAGTGTGGAAGATGCCGCATTCCCCGTCTATGCGGATGGGGATCTGTTCAAATTGAGCGTTGAAACCGGCAGCGATGCCACCGCGGAGACGTGGGCGGTTGACCTATTCGGATACCTGATTTGATTTCTAATCACAAGAAAGCAGAGGAAAAGACTATGGAAGACGTAAAGAAACCGGGCCTGACGCTCTCGCTGGCGTTTGCGGTCCTCATGTGGGTCGTGGACTTTGTGGACAAACGCTGGCTGCACTTTCAGTTTGCCGAGTGGTTCCCGTCCTTCCTGGCCAGCCTTCAGGTGTTGGCCGGCGTGGTGGGGCTGGTGGTCGCGGCCCTGGCCTCCGCTTGGGTTTCGTTTATGGGGGAAGCCGCCAAGCAACAGCAGACCAACCCGAACACTCGCGGGGCTGAACCGGTAAAGCGCAAATCGTTCTGGCGTTACGCCCTGTAGAGGCCCCAAAAAAATGAGAATTAAGACACAGGGAACAGTCTGGACAGTTCTGTTGTCCGCGGCGATGCTCATCGGCCAGTGGCTGGACGATACCTACTTCCACACCGGGATACGGGAATGGTTGCCGAAGTTCCTGAACAGTGCGCAGATGATCCTTGGGCTGGGTGCAGCGGCCGTTGGTCTAGCCTACACGATCTATATGGAGACCTTGGCAAAGCAGGCGCACAATTTTGGCCCAGACCACCTCCCCGACACGCGCTCAGTCAACTGGACGAGAGAGCCGGAAAAATCCCTACTGCGAAGGATTCTATGACCGTGAAAATTCTAATCGTGGAGGACGACGAGGGGCAGGCCCATCTTTACCGCAAAGCGTTGGAAAGGATGTCTCTTGTCGAAGCGGTAAAATCCTGTCATTCTGGCCGTGAGGCGTTGGAGGTGGACTGGACAAACTACGATGTGGTGGTCGTGGATCTGTTCATGCCGGGCATGTCGGGCGACCAGGTGATCGCCCATGCCTATGAGAAGTGGGGCGAACTTTTGCCGCCCGTCCTCATTTTTACGGCCAGTCCAATGGTGCTGATTGATAAGATCTCGCTACCTATGCCACCCACCCCGATCTATCAGAAGATCGGGGGCCCGGAAAGTATCCTCCACATTTTAAGATCGGCTGTTCATGAAGCTTTTAATCGTCGCGCCTAAATCAAATTTGAACACGTTCAGCGAGATCTTGGATGCCACTGGACCGGGGGAAACCAGGGTTTTGCACGGCACGGTAACGGTGCGTGAGGTGATGACCGAGATCCGAACCGGACAGTTTACCCACATTTATTTCGCCGGACACGGGGACGATCAGTCTCTGATGTTTTCAGACGGTCTTCTGAACAAAGCGCTGCTGGCTGATTCCATCCAGGCGGCGGGGGCCATTATTCTGGTCCTGTTCAATTCGTGTCAGAGTTTGGGGCCGGCCTTGGCTGCGTACGGAGCGGGCGTCCATTATGTGATCGGCTGGCAAGGAAATGTTTCAGATTCCGCCGCAATCAACTACGCCTACGCCTTCTGGGCCACCTACCGGCTGAGCAATGATGTGCATGTGGCTCACCGCACGGGCCGGGAGGCTGTGATCTTCGGCAACCCGGGCCACGAGACCCCGGACCTGATCAACGGACGCAACAGCGGCTATCAGCAACGGGTCGAGTCGCTACAGGTGCAAGTGAGCCGACAGCGCCAATGGCTGTTTGTCCTGATGGTGACAACGGTGGCTTCGCTGGTTATCGAGACGATCACTCTGTTTTTGATGTGGGGGACGTGACCACCCCCACGGTTCCAATAAAAAAGCCCCGGCCAGTGTTGCGCCGGGGCTTCGCTTATTCTTCACTTTTTAGATTCAGCAATATTTTCTTGGGGTGCGATTCGTTTGAGTCTTGCCGCCCAGTATCCACCGGGGCAAGGTATCATCTTGCACTTGCGCGGCTTCCCAGCTAGACACCCTTTGCAGGGTATCCATTCTTTATCCCAAACCAGCAAGTCAAAACTCATCTGCTTACTCTCCATCAATCCCCTCCCTCAACCACGCTCCAAGCTCATCTTCCACGAACCACATCCCAGCATCGCCCCAGGGCACCCGGATCACCTGCCCGGTCAATGGGTCAACATGATCGGCCACGATTGACGGTGCGACGTGTGCCCCCGCCCAGCGCCAGGATACCCGATAACCCTCGCCGGCCATCTTCTCGGCGGTGACGTCGAGGGTGTGGCTGTCGTACTTCTGCGGCTTCCACCCCTCCCCCAATGACCAGCGACGGGCGAAGGATTTGGCAGCGTACTCTGTGCGCCAGGCCAGGGTCATCCCGCCGCTTCCGGGCTGACCCGGGTGATCCTCGCAGAAGGTGATATTGCGCCCCAGGTGGATCAGCACCCAAAGGACTTGTCCCCCATGCCGGCGGGCTGACTGCTCGGCCAGGGCTTGGGACTGTCTGCGGGTTGTGTTGAAGGCGGTGAGTCGGGGCATGGGTTTACGGTCCTTAAACCAGCAGGGGTTGGTGTATTAGGTTGCCATCGTCCGAGATCATGATGGCAGGATGGGGGTCTGTGGCGTCGGCGTCGGCGGCTGACCATTTGCGGGGCCAGATGTCCTGTTCCCACATTTGCCTGATTCGGGTTTCCTCTTCGGCATTGATCAGATCGATACCGGCCCGGCGCTGGATGTCCAGGATCGTGTCCAGGCCATAGGCCCGGCCCTCCATTGTCAGCGGCCCCATGCGCTGCACGTTGCGGGACCATTGTCCATCCTGGCGCATTTCCGGCTCAATTTTGCGCTTGCGCCATGCCGGGAGTTTAAGATCCCGGTACAGGGGCTTGAGCTCGAGCAGCGGCGCATAGCGGCTATATTCGGTGTGGGTGGCCAGTAGCCTCTCCAGGGCCGTGTCTCGGCTGGCCAGGGGGCAACCTACGCAGCCGGTGCGCACGTCGTCCTCCCCATAAATGACGGCGATGCTATCGGCCTGATAGCCGTGTCGATCCTGCTCAAAGTAAAGCCAATCGTAGACATGACACAATCTCCAATGCAGCAAGGGTGATAATGTGTCGGCGAGACTGTCGGGCGTGGAAACCTGAAACCAACCCTGGCCACATTCCCCACTGTCTTTGCTGCACGAAATGGCAATGCGCTGATCTCGTGCAGCGCTTTCCCCCAAGCGAACACCCGTCAGCATGAGAAGCTTTTCCCCAGCGTCTTGTCTGAGTTGCCCCAGAGCCAGGTGCATTGGCTCGATCTTGATCTGGGGCGTACACCAGCGAAATGTGTTCGACGGCGGAGGGACGCCACGACCCAGCATGTAGACAAAATATCTATCATCCAGCTTGGGCAGCACGATCTTTGTTTGGATGCCATTGGCGGCCAACTGATCGAGGAGAACGGTTGCCCCATCCCGAAGGGGCGGCAACTCCATGCGGGTGTCCGCGTACATCACGGTTAGGCTGGCCGGGGCCGGGATCAGCCCGGATTGGACGGCCCAGGCCACAAAGATCACGGTGGCGGTGCTGTCCTTGCCTCCAGAATAAGCAATCGTCCAGTGGTTGTACTTTTCGCCATAGGCGGCAAGACTGGCGAGAGATTGCTCGATTGAGGAATCTAGGCTTGTGCGCTTGTCGTCGAAAAGGCTATTTTGTCTCATGGGTCTACGGTCCTCATACGGGGTGCGTTGGCTAGGACGGGTCAGTCCAGAAGTTGATGAGCTTGGCCGGGGTGGGCAACTGTTTGCGCTTGCGGACTTCGTCCAGCCACACTTTGTACGGATGATACTTTCGCTCTCCGAAGGGGTAGGCGTCCCGGAGCAGCTTGGTCATCTGCTCCGGGGTGGCCGTAGGGTTGTCGCGATACACTTGATCGATGACTGAGCGGGCCTTCTCTCGCCAGTTCACTCCTCACCTCCCGGAAATAACTCCCGATAACATTTGTCACAGATCCCCACGTCGCCGGCCACGCTGTGTTTGGCCATGTGGAAGGTGCCGGTTGCGCTCCACTTATGGCAGACCGGACAGAGGGCGGGCAGGCTATCAGTCACCCAATAGCGGAGGCGATACCACGCACCCCGGATCTTGTATTGGATTCGCTTGATGTTGAGTTTTGTGGACATCGATCTTCCTCCATGTTCCCTTAGCTGGCCTGGGCTATTTCCAAGACGACCCGCCCACACTCTGGACAGGCCCACAGTTGCCGTACCTCGTCCCTAACTCGCTGATGGGCATCTCCAATCCAATCGCACCCGAAACAGGCGTAACGTTGTGGTGCCAGGACCGGGGCGAACCGTAAATCGACCTCGTGCAATTCTAGTTCAACCTCTTGGCCAAGGTTCTCCACTTCCAATTCTTCCCGCACGGCCTTGAGCAGATCCGACACTCTGACACAGCCAAAGAAATTCCCATCAAGCAGGCTCACGTCCGAACCGTTGATGCTGGCGACCAGATGTAGCGCCGGGGGCGGGGGCGCGTCCATGCGGAAATACTTTTCAGTCGGTTCACCTTCCGGCGTGAGTTTTTCGCCCCAATGCTGCCCGTCCTCATCCATGCCATCGTAGCGGAATGCCGGCGTGGACGTGGGCTTGGCTTCCATCGCCTTCTGAACACAGAGCAGCTCGTACATCGCCAGTTTCAGATCGGTGATCTCATAATCGGCGCTCATGTCGCCGGCTTCCAGGCGGGCGTAGGCGTCGGTCAGGTCGGCCTGGGTCTGGTGGTAGACGACCAGGTCTTCATCGGCGAGCGGGATCAGTAGGGCTTTCGTCATTGTGCTAGTTCCTCCAACTGGATAGTATTCGCCTGCCCGGTATCCACCCCGGCCACGGTGCATTCGTAGCAGCGGGGTAGCCCGTCCAGGCTGCGGACGGCTTGGTGATGGGGCTTGGGCAGCGGTCGCCGCGGGCCGATGGTCGGGATATGGTCTCTGCATCGGGTGCGGGTCACACTGTCCCAACAGATATAGGTATAGGTTGGGATAGGCATTTGGTTCTCTCCTGTCTTTTCCAGGACCGCCCCGGTGCGCCGTTTTGCCTGTCACCGGTCAATGTGTGCGGAGGGTCCGGCTGGGGCTTGTGGCGGGCTGGGTAGCCGCCCTAGACCTGTTTGGCTGTTCGCTGTTCGGCTGTTCGCTGTTCGCTCCCCTGTTCTGTCCAGAAAGACTTAAATCTGACCTTTCAGATCCATACAGAACAGGGGAACACCCGAACACCTAAACAAAATCAATGCACCTTGGCTCTGCTTGGGTGGCCGATGGCTTTGATTAGTTGGTAGGATTTCCAGAACGTGGCGAGCAGGTAGTTGTGCAGCACGTTGTCGCTACCCGGATTGTGATACGTACGACGCACCTGTCCGGGCACGATGCCGTTCCGCCTGTCCCGTCCGATCTGGACGGTTGCCATATTGGTTCGTCCGTCGCCAGCGAACCCGTTGATGGCGATGATCTCCCGACGATCTTTGGCGAGGCTTGGCTGAGTAGTCTGATCGTTGCTCAACCAGGCCTCGGTGGCCATGAAGACGGCCAAGAGCGTGGCGGTCGGGAATCTCTTGACGAATGTGTTAGCTATCGCAGCCATGAACGCTTCCTTCTCTTGTGGAATCCCGTCCATCAACATGAGTGCTTCGGCCTTGACTGCCCGCGGGGTGCAAGTCGGGTCTGCGTAGATGCAAAGGATATGGGGCAGTAACTCGGTTGGGTTGGCCTGGATCATAGCCAAGGTGCTCTCCACCTCCCTGTCTAGCATGTCGTTGAAGTCTTGGTTACTGATCATCGGTCTCTCCTTCTTCGTCTTGGAGCTCGTCCAGATCGTCATCATCGGCGGGGATTGCACAGGTCCACCCCGTTGCGGCGTAGAGGGTGGGCGCCCGGCCTGGCCGGGTGGTGGGGGCCGGGCCGACTGCAACGGCCCGGCCCTCTTCGACCAGACGCCCCAGGTTGACAGTTATGGTCTGATAGGCGATGCCGGTCTCGTTGGCGATCATGGCGGCGGTCTTGGCCGTAGGGACGATGGCCAGCCAGATTTGCTCCTTGGTCCCCACTACGTCTTTCAAGGCGGCCAGGGCTGCCAGCCTGCGGCTTGCCGGCTGGTCAAGGGAGCGGCTGTCAAGGAATTGGCGTACATGGGGCTGGTTGGCGTAGGCGGCGACTTCATTGAGCCGTTCGGCAATGGACAGCATGTCGTCCATAAGCCGTATCTGCACGCCAGGCACATGGGCCAGGGCTGCACAGATCTCGGCGGTGATGTCGCTGAGCACGACGCCCAAGGTGAAGGGAGAGGCCATCACTGCACCTCCCCGTCTGCAGTGGCGGCCACCCAGCGGATGGAGCGATCCATGATCAGGGTGGGTTCAAAGGTATCATTGTCCAGATTCAAGGTGCGGCGGGCCATGTCGATACCGGACACGCTGGGCGTGTCGGAAAGGCCCAGGCTGCGAATGCTGGCGGGCCGGTCGCCCAGGCTGACCAGGGACTGGCGGGTAAGGGTGACGATAGCGGAAAGTTGGCTTTGGATTTCTGCTATGTCCCGGCTGGCAGCGTCCGGGAGCAAGATTTTCTCCCGTAGCTGACGGATCATGGCGTCGGCGTCGGCGTCCCCGAAGAAGTTGAGCTTGCCGATCTGCTCAACCATCTTGGAAAGTTGTACAATGCTGCGGGCATGGAGACTCTCCTTGCCCTGGAGCTTGCCCAACACGTCTCGGCACGTGTCGAAGATGAGTCCGGTGAATTGACCCCGGATGTCGGCCATGAAGCCGGTGACGAGCTGCTCCTTCTGTTTGCGGGCCGCCTCTACGATGTCCCGGTTCATGGCTTCCATCATTTCCGCTTTGACTTGGGCGGCGCTGCGGGCGGCCAGGGTCTCGGCCCGGAGCTTCTCTTCTGTAGCCCATTCCTGTTCCCGCTCCAGATGGCGTCGGGCCTGCATGCGGTCGATGTCCAGGTCGGTCTGGATGCGAATGCCCTGGGCCCGAGCGGCGTCTTCGGCCAAGAGGCTGGGTAGAGGGATATAGAGGAGTTCCAATTCAAAACCGAAGCTGGTATAAATCTCATTCTTGGACGGTATGCGGGCCAAGATATTGGTGACGAAGGTGACCACGAAAGTTTCTTCGTCCTGGTCCTTGAGGGCGGCCGGGGAGATCTGGGCGAGGCGACGGTAAGCCATGTGAGCGGCCTGGCGATACTCGGTGCGCATCTGGGCAACCCAACCGTCATATCCGGCCAGCATCTTGTCTCGAAGAGCGAAATACTCGGCTTCCAGAGCGGTCATGTCGTCCTTGAGCTCTTGATAGGCAGTGACCGGGACGAATTGGCCCCAATAGGTCTGAAAACTGGCGTTACCCAGCCGGGTTCGGGCCTTGCTGTCCAGGTTATCCAGTTGGCGGATGGTCGCTTTGGGCATGAGCATCTTTTCGCCCAGGTGCATGAGATCGTCCAGGGATTTGCTGTGTTCGCTGTCGATGCCCAAATCCTGACTGTCCAGCCGGGTCTTGCCCCGCCAGCGGCGGATGTGCAACCGGGCGATGACGCCGGCCCGCATGTGCTTGAGCCAGTCGGCGTCCAGGAGCCGGACACTGCTACCGGTCTCGGCCTCGATGCGTTCGATGTCTGCCTGTATGAGACTGCTTTGAGTGTCTTGCGCCACGATCCACTCCTGTGCTAGAATGATGCTTGATTGTGACTTCATGGCTGATGTCCTTTCGCTAGGCCCGGTCGGTGCTCCTAACACCGACCGGGCTTTTCGTTTGCGGGTTGACGGAAGGGGGTTACTTCAAATTCTCGACAATGTACCGGGCCGCCGTGGTCGGACTGTCCGTCTCAGCTTCCTCGCCATTGTCCATGACGGAGTAGGTGTCGGTTTGGCAAAGTAGGCAGTGACATCGTCAAAAGCCTCATTGCGAGTTTTTCTAGCGTCTCCCACGGTTAGCCATTGCGCCCGTTGCTTCACTTGGGCAATGAACCCCTCTGTTGTTTTCCGTAATCTGTGTGCTGGCAATGTTTTCACGATTTTATCTCCTTGTGTGGGTGGTGGGGACGGGGGAATGTAGCTTAGTCGGTCTTGATGCGCCAGCCGTTGCGCACTCGCTTGCCCTGCCAGACCGAGTTTGTCGGCCAAAGTTGGGGACATGCGGCCTGGGCCTCGGCCTTGGTGGGGTATTTGTACCCCTCTTGCACGGGGGTCCCTGTGCTGTCAGTGAGAAACCATGTGCCGTCGTAGTCCGGTGTTGCGAAAATCGTTTTGTACATTTTCCGTTTCCTTGGTTGATTATGCCGGGTTCGGGGGATGCCCTGGCGGGTGGTGGCTACTCGGCCAGCCATTCCTCGATTTCGTTCAGGCTGTCAAAGCGGCAGATGTCTGTCTGGTGCGGGTAGCTGGCGTTGGGGTGGACGTGGTAGGTGGGCTTGGCTCCGAAGTCATCGTTTGGGTCGATAAATTTGTCGGTGCGCACCGCCCAGGCCCGGCCTTGCTCCTGCAATTTCTTGGTGATGCGGTCGTGTTGCTTGCTCATCTGTCGTCTCCTTGTGCGTGGGTGGTGGGGCCTCCCCGTTGGATTCCCCTATGAATATTATAATCCCATTCTGTCTAAATGTCAAGTTTAAGTTTCAACAAACATGCAATTGACTTTTAATCCGTGGGGGAAGTAGCTTTGATTCCCCCTCCCCAGGGGTAAACCTGGGAAGGGGACGGCGGCTCACAGCAGGTTGAGGGTGCGCCCCCCGTCCTTGCTGGTCTGGATGGCTTTGTCCAGCGTGCCCCGGTCGGCCAGGAGCTTGCGGTACTTGGCCGGGAGCAGGTCGGTGTCGTTGCATTCTTTGATGGCAATCAGCGTCATAAACTGGATGTCGGCGGTGCTGGGGGACAGGCGGGAGAAGGCGGCGGCCAGG
>Ga0210011_1000737_pt1 | contig 34213 bp, 40 predicted proteins | sample CryGeymeta201502_FD_183972 | JGI IMG/M metagenome (GOLD analysis project Ga0210011, IMG submission 183972) | Groundwater microbial communities from Crystal Geyser aquifers in Utah, USA - Crystal Geyser metaG 2015-02 (SPAdes) (version 2) | ecosystem: Environmental > Aquatic > Deep subsurface >...
AAGGAGACTGAGGATTCTGCTGGCGTATTCTCTAAACTTGGTACTGCGATATCTAATGCTTTTTCAGGGGCACTCGACTCTATAGGCAACTTCAGCATTGTTCCGGACGCGGAACAAGCTTTGAGTAGTCTTAGTTCTCAGATGTCTAGACTGCTAGTTCAGATAGATGAGCTTAAGGATAAGGAGAAAGACGGTGGTCTAGACATATTCGGCAGATTCGAGCTGAACCGTGCTGAAGATACGCTGCGCAAGTTGTCGGAAGCTCAGAGGTCTATCTCAAAGATTTTAGCTCCTAAGAGGGACGCACAAGCTGAGTCGGAGGCTAGTTCAGCGGAAGCCCGAGATGTCAGTAGGTTTGCGGCGTTAGTAACTAGACTAGACACAATAGACACCAAACTTGTTCGAGAAAAGAGACGGCAGAGAGAGTTGCGCCAGGAAGCCAAGGAAACTGCGGAAGCGCTAGAGATATCGGCTAGAACGGGAATAAGTGACCCGTCGGTGACCAAGGAAGCGCAACAGGCGAGAATTGACGCCATAAACCGCAGATTCCGAGACTAGGAGCCTAGAAAGGAAGGGAAGTCAGACGCACAGAAAGAAGCCGACCGACTGACCAGACAGCAGGCCGCTGGATTAGCTGCTCTCAACAAAATTCTTACAGAGAACAATGCTCTGCTTGATGCCAGTAGCGATGGACAGATACAGCTATCGGCGGTAAGCAGAATAGCGGTTAAGACTCTAGCCGACCTAGAAGCGGGCAATCTGAAGATAAACGATGCCCATAAAGATGGAGCCAGACTTGCTCTCAATGAGCTTATCGCTAGAGATAAGCTGACTCAGGCTAATAAAGAAGCGGCCAGAGTAGATGAGCTTTCTGCGGATATAGCCGACAGGCTGGCGAAGATATCTAAGGGTCAGGCGGCTGCCGCCGATGATGAGATTAGGTCTATAACTAGGAGCAGTGCAGAAAGCGAGATAGCGTTTAGACTGGACAGCATACGCCTTCAAGTTGATAGGGAGCGCATGACTCTGGCCGATAGGTTTGGGGACGTAACCAGTGAGAATAATGAGAGATACGTTTCTGAACTGGCTAAGATAAATAGTGCCGAGCAGGAACTACTTAATAACGAGATAGAAGCGTTCAATAGGCGTCAGGAAGCCCTCAATGACTGGAGGGCAGGACTTCGTGTGGGAGTTGAGGAGTTCATATCTTCGTCTACGCAGTCGGCCATAACGGTGAGAGATATAACGATTGGCGCGTTCGACGGGATGGCCAACAGTATCGTATCGTTCACGCAGACTGGGAAGCTGGGATTTAAGTCCTTAGCTAGCTCGATAATCGCAGACTTGATTCGCATGGAAGCTAAGATACTTCTTTCCTCCATTCTGCGGAGTCTACTAGGCGCTTTCCTGGGCGGGGGTAGCTCCCTTACAGGTATAAAGGGCGGCGTAGGTGATGCTGGGTTCGATGCCAGCCGGTTAGCGGCCAAGGGCGGCATATTCGAGGCCGGTATGCCGATCCAGAACTACGCTAACGGCGGCATTATCGGCAAGCCTACCCTGCTAGGTATGGCGGGTGGTAAGCTGCTACAGGCTGGCGAGGATGGCAAGGAGGCTATCATGCCCGTTAAGCAGGATAGCCGCGGAAGGCTTGGCGTGCTGTCCGTGGGCGGCGGTGGCGGCAGCGATGGAGGAGTGGTTCAGCTTACTATCCAAGTGTTCCAGGGTAAGGGTGAGGGAGTCACAAGTGAGGTAGGTCAGAAACAAGACGGTAGAGCACTGATAAAATTGATGCTGGGGGAGGTATCCTCCAACATATCTTCTAATGGTTCTGTGGCTAAGACTATAACGGACACGTTCGGTCTTAAACGTTCGGCTAGGAGGTAAGACGGTGGAGACGTGGCCCGGTACACTTCCACAACTCAACTATGGGGCTACGTATGCTCCAGAGTCTAACGTTATACGGTCAGAGAACGCTGCTGGTCCTTACAGTGCTAGACGCAGGTTCACCAAGGCCCCTACAATCGTAAGTGGTACCCTAACTTTGACAACCCAACAGGTTCAGATACTGGACGCGTTTGTGGAAAATACTCTGAAGGACGTACTTCCATTCTCGATGATTGATCAGCGAACTGGGGCCATGGCCACGTATGTGTTTACAAAGAGACCTCAGCACACAGCGGTAGAGTATGATAACTGGAATACGGCAGTGGAGTTTAGGGCTGAATGAGCAGACAGATATCAGCTAACGCGCTAAGAGAAGTATTGGCTCAGCAGACTGCGGAAGTATTTCTGGTGTGTCTTAGGATAGAACACCCATCCGTATCTACTATCCGCGTCGTGTACAATACTGAGTCAATAGTTAGGTCGGACGGAATCTATGTGCCGTTCGCATTCTCTGTTCAGCTACCGGATGATGTCAGCGACAGACTTCCCACAGTAGCTATATCCTTTGAAAACATCTCACTGGAGATACTGCGGGCGCTTAGGAATATTTCTGGTGTTCCAAAGGTGACAATTCTAGTAGTGACGGCAACTACTCCTGACGTGGTAGAGGTTGGTCCTCTAGAGTTTTCCCTGCTGTCTATAACGTACAATGCGAAGGCGGTTTCTGGCGTTCTTGGGTTTCAGGAAGACATACTTTCTAGGGCTGTTCCTCTGCAGACCTATACTCCCACCAATAGTAAGGGAATATTCTCATGAACCTAGATAAGTACATGAGCATACCATTCAAGGAAAAGGGTAGAGATTCTACCGGCTGCGATTGTTGGGGTCTGGCCCGGATGATACTGCAAGAAAATCTAGGAGTAGAACTACCCTCATACAGCGGTGACTACTTCAGCACCCATGATAGGGGTGGGGTGCGAGAAGCTATAGAGGAAGGGTTGAAAAATTGGCGTAAGGTAGATCATCCCGCTAAGTGGGATCTAGTTGTCTTTAGGATAGGAAGTAAGCGAAGTCACAGCAAAGGTCATGTAGGAGTTTGCCTAGGCGAAGGACGATTCATTCATTGTCCGGAGGATTGTTCTGTCTGCACTGAACGGCTTTCATCCCCGGTGTGGAAAGACAGGATAGAGGGGTTCTACAGCTATGTATAATCTGTCAGTATGTCCCAGTCCCGTGAGCAGGGATAGTCTATACGCCCAGATTGATAGCAGTAAGACGCTAGCTGAATCCGTAGGAGATTGTGATGAGTCGGTATCTCTTCTGATAGGCGGGGTAGAGATTCCAAGAGCCATGTGGGCGCATATTCGGCCAAAGCCGGGCACGCTGGTTCGCGCCGTGTTTGTACCGCAAGGCGGAGGCAATAAGATACTTAGATCCATACTGATGATCGCAGTAATCATTGCAGCTATCTATTTTCCACCCCTTGCCGGGTATGGGCCGTTTGGGGAGGCAGCACTTCAGGCTGGTATAGCCATGGGAGGAATGCTGTTGGTCAATGCCTTGGTGCCGATAAAGCCGCCCAAACTTAGTCAGGGAGAACAGCCAGAAGGACTAAGCTTTATAACTGGTACGTCTAATCAGCTACTGCCGTTTGGGACTATTCCTATGGTGATAGGGGAGGTAAGATTCTTTCCCCCATTCGCAGCTAGACCATATACGGAGATTAGCGGGAATGATCAGTATCTAAGAGTTCTACTGGATCTAGGGTACGGAAACTTAGATGTATCCAATATAAGAATTGGAGACACTGACATATCTACATTCCCAGAAGTGGAGATGGAGTTTGGAACGGCACCGTCTCTATTCAGTGATGACTATAATGAGGTGTCGGTGTCGTTGTCAATGAATGAAGACGGTAACTCATTCACTAGATCCACGTCAGTAGACACAGACGAGATCTCCATAGACTTTTCCATGCCGGGTGGTCTATTCGCCATAAGTTCTAAGGGTAAGACTCTAGTTTCCTCGATAAATCTCACAATAGAATTCAAGCTGGCTAACTCCGTAGATCCGTGGGTCAGCGTAACTGATCCCGGCGTTACAATGACCACTTCTTCAGGGGCCATACGCCGATCAGGATCTTTTGTATCCATTTCATCGTCTTCAAGAAAAGCCTTCAGTGTGGGGGTTAGGTGGATGGTTGCTTCTGGTCAGTACGACGTACGGGTCACTAGAAGTTCTAGTGTCTACGGGCCTGTGAATAAGCAGATCACCGATCCTGGATCTAGGGTAGGAGTAATGAACTGGACTACCATGAGGTCTATAGTTCATACGTCTCCATCTACTACCGGAACTAACAAGCTAGCTATACGAATGAAGGCCACTGACCAACTAAACGGAGTAGTGAACCAGATAAATATGTTAGTGAAGCAGAAGGTGCGTAGATGGACAGGAACGGCGTGGACAGTACCGGAAGAACAGACAAACCCGGCCTGGATAATGCACTGGCTGATGACTCAATCGGAGGCGGTAGATCTTTTTCTACCTGAATCAAGAATAGATATAGACTCAGTGTTCGCATTCGCTCAGCACTGTGATCTAGAGGGATTTTCCTGTAGGGGCGCAGTTGATTCTGTGACCACACTGTTCGATCTTCTAAGAGACGTGCTTCTTACCGGCAGAGGTTCTTTGTCTACTACAGACGGTAAGTATGGAATAGTGTGGGACAAACCGATATCAGTTCCCAGCCAGATGTTTACTCCGGCAAATTCTAAGGAGTTTCGCGGAAACAGACCATTCCTAGACCCGCCCCATGCTCTCCGGATGAAGTTCATAAACCTGGAGGCTAACTGGCAGGTGGACGAGATAATAGCCCTGAACGACGGGTACTCTATGCTAGGTGTGGATGCCCACGGAAACGCCAGCGTGCTACCCGAGGCGACTAAGTTTGAGACTATCACAATGCCGTATGTCACTTCAGCCACTGCGGTGTGGAAGATGGGAAGAAACATCCTTGGTCAGGGGAAGCATTCTCAGAACACCATGTCCATTGAAACTTCTATAGAGAACATAGTCTGCACCCGTGGGGACATGGTACTGGTCGCGCACGATGTCATAGAATGGGGGGAAGGATGGGGGCGTATAGTCGGTATCTCGGGAACCACGATCACCGTTAGCAGTCCAATAGAGGTGAGTTCTACACTTACCTATTCTGTAAGTGTTAGGAAGCAGAACGGCGGAGTGTGGGTTGGTGCGGTTCAGCCAGTAACTACGGGTCTGGCTTCATCGTTCACTCTTACCTCCATAGACCCAGGAGTGTCTGTTGGGGATCTGGCGGTGTTGGGATCTTCTGTGACCGACACCCGCAAGATGGTAGTTCTGGGAGTAGAGGCTTCTGAGAATCTAGGGGCCACAATATCTCTTAAAGAGTACTCAGAAGAACTGTTCACATTCGACAACAATCCCCCGCCTACATTCATATCCTCAATAACCGGATCATTAGTCTTAGAACCTCCTCCCCCTCCGCTGGTGTATATATCCTCTGATCCAGCGGATAGTCCAGTAGATGATAATGGCAACACCACGCCGGGGATAGGAATAACCATAATCAACCCGACTGTCCCTTCTCCGATATTCGGCGGAGGTCTTCCTGGACCAATCATAAGGCCGAGATAAGTGAGCGGACCTATTCAATTTTCTGAGGTTAGATGGCGTCCACTAGACTCTGAGGACGTGTGGGAGATTAGACGCCTAAACGATAACCAGAAGTCAGTGTTCATAGACGGAACAGACAGAGGCGTGGAATACGTCATAGAGGTGCGCAACATCGGGCCTACTGGCTTGAGCAGCAACTGGGTCAGCGCAATACATACGCCTGTTCTTCTGAATCGTCCACTGACTCCACTGATCATAGACGACATTACCGGTGAGGTGGTGGTGGACTGTAAGGTTGAAGAACAGTTCTCCCTTCTTCTATCTAGGGACGTGACGGCAGTATCCTTCGTCAATGTGCCGGAGGAAAAGATAATAATCATAGTAGTTATTCAGGGGGGACAGTTCGGCATTGCATGGCCGGGGTCGGTAGTGTTCGAGAGCGGGGAACTATACGTTCCTACTCAGGTTCTTGGCAGGGCGGACACCATAGGTCTAGCCACTGTATCGGGAGGGGCGGAATGGCTGCTACGTACTTCTGTGGATGTAGATCCTAACGGAGACGGGACGGTAGATGGAGGAGGAAGCCCGGAGCTTCCGCCAGGAGTAGACCCCATAGAAGTTCAAGCCGACCCAATCCAGGCCGAGTGTGTGGTTTCTGGTGGCGTGGCGTGCGTGCCGTCGGTTCAGGCAGTAGTGACAATAGTAGGCGGAACTCCTCCATACACTATATCGTGGAGCAGAATAGTTGGCGGGGAGTTATCCCAGATAGATAACGCCGAGATACAAAGTCCTACGTTCTCCCTAGTGAACGGGCTTACTAAGGAGGACGATGAATCGACATGGCGGGCCACTGTGGTAGACAGTACAGGAGTTCTGGTATTCAAGAATCTTCAGGTTCGTCTTATTAGAACCACTACAGACATGGTTGTGTCTGGAAATCCAAACGTGTTTGGGTTCTGCATCACTTCTCCTCCTGGCGTGTGCGTGCCGTCAGGCACTCCATTAATATCTGTGTCCGGGGGTAGTCCCCCATACACGTTTCTATGGACGTTCGTATCGGGAAGCTCTAGTGTCCATATAAGCAACCCGTCAGTAATTAACCCTCTGTTCTCCGTGAGTGCCGGTCGGTTCCAGGGTATCTGGATTGCGACTTGGAATCTGAGGATAACTGACTCTGTAGGGGACACTAAGGATGTTTCTTCCACGATAACTATGAATAGGGAGAGTAGTCAGTGAGTAATTCTACTGGAGTGAAGGCTCTGTTCGCTCAGATTGGGTCGTCTAAGAATAGCGCTCTTAGTATCCGGGTGCAGAACGCAGAGCAGGCCATAACGGCGGTATCGGTTTCTTCCGAGACTAAGAATCATACATTCATTCAGGATAACGCTCCAGTTGATGGAGACCCATTGGTGGGATCCTTGATCTTTGGAGATAAGTGGGTAGACACTGACGACAACAATAAGCTGTATGGATGGACTCCTGAAGGGTGGCAGCCAATATCCGATGAGAGATTCTCTGACGTCAACAGAGTATTCATTCAGCCGGGCGAGCCAGTAGCCGACCCTCAGTTCCCGTTCAACGTCGGAGACCTGTGGCTCGATTCTGATGACGGCTTCAAGCAGCGTGCCTGGGATGGAGCTTCATGGGTGCTGGTCTCTGATGTGCGGATTGAGTCCACCGCTACCGCGCTTACCGCTCTTCAGTCTGAGGTCTCAGTAATAGACGGGCAGGTGACGGCGCAAGCCAGCCAGATAACTTCCCTTGAAGCATCCGTAGGAACTAAGAATAGGGTGTTCGTACAGCCAAGCGCTCCGGCTGGCGGGCCGTTCGCGGTGGGTGACTTATGGATAGACACTGATGACGGCAATCGGACGTATGTGTGGAATGGCACTTCGTGGGCGGATAGATCGGATGCTCGGTTCGGGCTTAGGAACAGGATATTCAGTCAGACAACTCCCCCAGTGAATGACGGCACGCTTATTGTCAATGACCTGTGGATCGATACAGATGACGGTAATAAGCTCTATCAGTGGAACGGCTCGTCATGGGTTAATATATCCGACGGAAGGATTGACGCCAATACGGCTTCCATCAATAGCGAGGCCATAGCGCGAGCGAATCAGGACTCGGCGCTAGCCAGCCAGATCAATACCGTGTCCACCACGGTTGACGGCAACACGGCTACCATCAGCAGTCAGCAGACCAGCATCAACGGTCTAGAGGCCCGCGCATTTCTGAAGCTAGACGTTAACGGAAAAGTAGTCGGATACGAGATCAATAATGACGGGGTGACTAATAGCTTCACAGTTCTTGCGGATAATTTCAATATTGTATCCACAAGCGGAGTTGAGATATTTTCGGCCGCGCAGGTGACAAACTCTTCAGGATCTGTAGTTACTGGGGGCAGGATTAGCGGTGTGGCTGAAGTTGTGGTGGATCAATTTACCAGTGGTGAGGGAAGGGTAACGTTTGGCGATAGCCTCAATCCTCACTTCCAGCTAGCCGGGATATCCAATAATTTCTGGTCTACTGCATCCCTACGGCTTGGCGGTGGGGCAGGCGGGGCACCACATGAATTTCTTGGGGCTACCACGTTGGGGGGAACGACAACTTTATCTAGCCTGAACTCTGCTGGAGATCCTACCACGACTCTAAAGCTAACCTCTAGCGGAGCTACGATCAATAACAATACGCTGTGGCACTCTGGGAACTTCGCTACCAATCACGCGAACGGTAACGTCCCCACATGGAACGGAACAACGTGGGTGGCGCAAGCGATAACGATCCCACTTATCAGCATCCAGCAATCTGGGGCCGTTACTGGCAACGTGCCCACATGGAACGGAATAGCGTGGGAAGCGCAAGCGCCTGCTGGCAGCGGGCTAACTTTTACGCCAGTGCAGCAGGGCGGCGGTACACTACAGGGCACCAATAAGGTGTTTATTGGATGGGGTACAGACGGCAGTGGGCTGAGAGTCATGGTGGATGGCACTGATCTAGGGCCGATTGCACGTCTGGATGGGTCTCTTAACGGAGCGCAATTCACTGGCACTCTGGACGCTACGGCGGGATTCCGTAGAGGCAATGCTAACTCCCCCTTTAATCTCACAAGTCAGCCCCGTGTTTTCGTCCAGTCGGCCGATCCTGGTGCAGCGGCGGCTGATGGCGACCTTTGGTTCTGGTGACCTATGACATTCACAAGAAAATCAGGTGGCGCGAACGTAACTCTCACGACAATAAAGCGCCGTTCGGCAGGTGCGTGGGTCAGCCTGACCATCGGCAAGCGCCGAGCGTCGGGCGCATGGGTTGATATACTTCCATCTACTGGGGGAGTAACTCTGACAAATAAGAATCTAAGTGCGGCCAAGCAGTCCCCGGGAACGGCCTCAGTGGTGTTCAGGCTGGCCACTGGCGGCAAGCTGCGCCAGTCTTTAAATGGAGGGGCGTTCACGGAGATACCTCCGTTTACAGAGTGGCTAGATCCTGAGAGCACCATAGTTGCAGAAGGGTTTGACGCTATGGCCGCTATTCTGAGTAATCCAGATGGAGCTATTATGTCTGGCTCCTATGGGACTTGGCTTCAGCTTGGCGCTATCGGAGGATCAAGGGATTGGGGTGCTTCAGTAACTACGTCAACAAGTGGAGCCAGTAAGTTCGCTTCGGTGGTAATACAGATACAGATTCGGCGTAGGTCTGATCTAGCTGTAGTGGCTACAGCCAACGTTAACATCTCCGTGGAAATGTTCAATAACCTATAGTCTTTTTCGACTGGAGAATAAAATGAGTTTAATTACCTTTGACACATTATCACATGTTTTACGTGACAATATTCTACCAGGTCTAAATCTTTTACCTGAAAATATGCATTCCACTAGGGCGCAAGCCATGCTCTTAGCAATAGGATTACAAGAATCTCGATTTCAACATCGTAAGCAAATAGGAGGTCCCGCTAAGGGCTTTTGGCAATTTGAAATGAACGGAGGTGTAAAAGGCGTCCTCACGCACCCAAATTCATCTACCTACGCCGGGGAATTACTGACTTTACTGGGAGTAGAGAATAATATCAAGGTTGTGTACGACCAATTGCAGTATAACGATAGACTGGCGTGCGGGATTGCTCGATTACTGTTATGGACAGATAGTGCTCCGTTACCGCACCTAGGAAGTAGAACCTCTGAGGATAGTTGGGAATACTATATCAGGAATTGGAGACCTGGCAAACCTCACAGGGAAACATGGACAGATTTTTGGCTTCTGTCCTGCAATGTAGCTTTAACCGCGTTTAACCCAACCTAAGTTCAATCAAGGAGAATTATCATGGCACGTAGAGACAATATCGCATTGCGCAATCTTCAAATTGATGCTGTTGACGCCGCGTTTGCGAGCGGATTCTTAGATCTGTATACTGGTGCTCAGCCGGCCTCTGCAGATACTGCCGCAACAGGGACGCTGCTAGCTTCTATCCCTCTTCCCGCGGACGCACATAGCGCAGCGGCTTCCGGCTCGGCCAGCAAGGCGGGAACGTGGTCAGTAACTATCGCCGCAAGTGGTACCGTAGGCTGGGCGCGTATGCGCAACGCCGCGGACACTATCCGCCGGGACTTTTCAGTCACCGCTACAGCGGGTGGCGGGGACTACACCGTGGCTGATACCGCTCTGGTGGCTGGCGGGACGGTGACGGTTACTTCCGACACAATCACTCAAGCGGCGTAGCGGCTGATGGCTAACCGTCTAAAGGCTGCGTACGTGTGCGAGCAGTGCGCGGCTGGCATAGGATTCATTCCCATGCCCACGGCGGTGTGGGTAGAGAAGAAGTGCTGTCGGTGTGGCGAGATAACTAAGGTTGCTAAGGGATCTCGCTACACCAGGGGATGGAAGGTAACTAGGAGTAATTTCTGTGATAAGCGCTAGACTCATAGGAAAAGGTGCAGCATCCGCCTCAGCTACTACGACTTCCGCCGGAGTGTCTGCATCGTCCGGTAGTAGCTTCTTTGTAGGATTTAGCTATGATTCTACCGCGTCAGTAACTTCCGTAACGGATTCAAAAGGAAACATATACTCGAAGGTAGGAGCTACATACACAGGGAGTGGGTTCAGTACTGAAATATGGGCATCAGAGAATGGTATAGGCGGCTCAGCGCACACCGTGACGGTGCAGTTTTCTAGTACTGCTTATTCTCCAGTACATTTCATAGAGGTATTGGGGGCTCAATCTTCCGGCATTGATGTAGTCACGGGAAGAAATGGTGATAGTCAGCAGAGTCTAGTTATCTCTGTAGGGCCATTCTCTCAGCCTGATGAAGTCGTGCTGGCTCAAGTTGCTTCTGGCAATATCTCTAATGCATATTCTGATTCTACTGGCACGTTCACTAAGTTGTCTGAGGAGGCTGACGGCAATAGCTTCTGGCCTAGTGCACTGTTCGCTAGAGTTATAGGGTCTAATTCTAGTTTTGGAGTTAACTTTGGAGATGGAAACCCTGGAGGCGCCTTCTTAGCTGGCTCGATCATATCTGTGAAGGCGTCCTCAGCGTTGCCGTCATCAGAGCTTGTAGGTGCGCATACACAGGCCACGCAAGTCCAGGGTGGTACGATAGGGACTACCACTGCGGGCACTAGCGCTATAGGATTGTACGCGCAGTCTATCCAGAGTCACGCAGGTACGTTAGTGATTACTGGCTCTAGTTCTCTGATAGGGTCTTATATTCAGGCGACTCAGAATCATGGTGGGGTGCTATCATCTTCTGGTCCTAGTACGTCTGTACCCGTAACTGGGTCTTCAGCCATAGATGTTGACGTACAATTTACTGGGACAAGCCCATTAACGGCGGATCTCGGTACTACAGACGCCAGTAACATCACAGTAGTTGTGATGCATGGCGGAAGACTTACAGCCCACGCGGTTCCAACAGACACGAAGGGAAATACATACGAGAAGTTGGGAGCGCATATTCCGTATACCCTATGGGGGCCAGACTTCGGCGTAGATATGTATGCGGCCTCCGGTCTCGGTGGGGTTGGACATGTTGTGTCATCTATTAAGACCGGTGGTGCATTTAATGAGTCTGAGGAAGCTACGTTTATAGCTGTGGAGGTCAAGCGAGGGTCTACAGTGTCTGGGTTTACCCAGACTGAAATACTTAAAGACGCTGGCCCACTTACACATCCATCTGTAACTGTCACTGGCCCAGCTACATTGATAGCTGGATGGTGGGGTGATGATGGTGGAGGCCCTCATACTGCCGTACCTGACAATGGATTCGCAGTAGTTCAAGAGTTTCTATCGGGAGTGTCAGGGTCGGTTCAGGGTGCAGTAGCTACGCGAGATGTAGTCAGCGCAGGAACATATACTACCACATGGACTGAGACACCTAATCAGGGGGCTATTCTATTCTTAGTGGCTGTACAGGCAGCCGTTGATGCCAGGGACTTATCTGGCGCGTATGGGCAGGCCGTACAGGCGCACGCTGGCACGTTAGAAATTACTCCTGTCAGGACTTTGCTGGGATCGCACACGCAGACTTTACAGGTGCAGGTAGGCAGTCTAGCCACCACGGCGCCCAATTACAGTTTAATTGGCACATACGCACAGACTCTACACTCTCAGGTAGGCAGTCTAGCCACCACGGTGCCAACCAGTGCATTTGCAGGCGCATACAGTCAGACTCTACACTCTCACTTCGGTACATTAGAAGTTGGCGTCCCTACTACAGGTTTTACTGGGGTATATGCACAGTCTACTCAGTCGCATATGGGAGCATTGCTGACGACTGTGCCTGTATTTGCATTTGCAGGCACATATGATCAAACCACTCAAGTGCATGATGGCAGCTTGAACGTCACTGCTCCAGGATTTAATTTCACCGGTTCTTATCTACAGGCAGTACAGGCGTATACTGGCACACTAAGTATCACCGTACCAGTATTTGATCTAATCGGGACAGCAGAGCAAACTGCTCAAGACCATATCGGCGCCTTATCTACCACTACTCCCACCTTTGACTTTACCGGAGCAGTTGCCCAAGGGATACAGATTCATACGGGTGCACTGCACAGCATTAACGTTCCGAGCATCGATTTGGTTGGCGCCTTTATGCAGGCTATGCAAGCTCATAGTGGCGTCTTAACTATCACAGTTTCGACGGGGACAAATATAAACTCAAGCGTAACCATACCCGCCACACCTCGCAATGTAATTGTAGATGAACTTCCCACATCAATTGTTGTGCTCTAAGAAGGAATAGTACTATGCAACAGATTACATGGTTTCCGGGGATAATGCTAGAGCTCGATCCGCAAGATGAAGATACTTATACAATGGACTTCACTGCCTTAGTTGGTACTGATTCGGTTACGAGCGTGGTTGAAGAGGTAGATAATATAAATCTACTCCCGGGTCATTCATTCACTCCGCAAGGTGTTATTACGTTCAAGGTAAATGCGCAAGGGATCGACGTCCTAAGCCCTTCTAAAATAACGTGGCAGGTGATAATCGGCGACAGAGGCAAACGTAGTAGGACCGTAGGATTTAAAATCCTCAACCAGTAACTAACACAACAAGGTATACACATCCTTACGTATGTCGAAACATTTGCCGACCAACTACACTTTTGTTAAGGATATTTCCGGCGCCTGCCTGGGTAAGGAAGATTTTATGCGCAAAGAAAAACGTAGGAAGCGGTTGAAATTGAAATCGAAATTGAAGTCGGAAGATAAACCTGATAACCGGAGAAACGCTGATGACACCTTTCACCATAGCTTCTAGCATAGGTATTTTGATTATTGCAGGTCTAGGATTTGCGTTAAAACTGTCCATGGCGGACGCGCGTGCGAATGAAATCCAAATTCAGCACTATAAAAGCGAGATTAGTCGCATGGAATCTGAACTATCTGGTGCAGCTACGATTAACAAAGAATGGATGAAGCGCCTAGCCGAGGCAGATGCTATAGCACGCCGAAATCTAGAGGAGCTGCAGGAACAGACCAGAAAGAGCCAAATCGCAGCGAAGACCGAAAGCCTTAAACGAAAAGAAATACAGCACAAATTAAGTCTGTGGAGCTCTAAGTACTCGAATCTGGTTCAGGATGACGATTGTACAGCACTGCTAAACACGCCAGTTTGTCCGGCGCTACAGGAGAAGAGCCATGCAGAATAAATCGGCTGCGTTCCTATTTTTGATTTTGCTGTCGGGATGTTCTTCAACTCCTCTGAGAGGTGGACCAGTGGTTCTATCCACCCCAGTTGAGGTGCATACACCTCCGCAATACATATATGTTCCTATTGACTCTGCATTAACTTCTCCGGTTGATAACCCTACTTTATTGTTCGACAGGATAACAGTAGGCGATTGGATACGTGCGGCTAAGATACTAGAATCCTCCCTAGAGGAAGCGAATAGCAAGTTGCGCGAGATTCAATTGCTGCAAGGAACTCAAAGCGACTAAACACAAATTGGGCATTGATTTTTCTCGAATTATGTGATATAATAATATGTTAAATCCGCAATCTAGGATGACTTGCACGTTCCAAATTATCATGAAATAATCGCCTGTCGGAGGTGTCGTGTCTCAGGATATTACTGTAAGTCTTCTGCACAGAGACTTGGAAAAGAGTGGGCTGGTAAGTGCTGATTTGGATGCCTACACAGCGGAAGAGGCAGAACTGTCGGCGGTAGGTCTAAAACCTTATCTGTATTTAAGGCAATCGAAAAACGGCTCAACTGCCGAGTCTCCTGGCTATATAATTCCGTACTTTGATATAGATGGGCGCAGACTTCCTTTTTATAGACTGCGTCTATTTAACCCTTTACCTAAAGGGGCGAAGTATTTGCAGCCAAAGGAATCGGGGACATTTATTTACTTCCCCAAAGATTTCGCCAAAAATATACAGCGCATGAAATCAGACCCAAAAGGGCCCAATATAATTCTAATCACTGAGGGCGAGAAGAAGGCGGCGAAGGCCTGTAAAGAAGGATTCGCCTGCTGTGCTGTGGGCGGCATCTACAATTGGCGGAGTCGCACTTTAAGTTTAACTGAAGACGCAAAAGTCGTTAAATTGCCTGACAATAGCTGGACAGTAAAATTACCTAAGCAGACCACACTAAATGTGACCGTTGACCGTAAAGGTTTTTTAGCGCAAGGACTGTCTGAGCTAATTATGCTGATTAAGGAATTAGACGCCTGTGTAGTGATTGTATTTGATTCTGACTATCCGGCCAAAAAAGAAGTCGCTGAGGCCTGTGCCAAGTTGGCTTTCGAATTACGCCTAAAAGGTATAGAACTGACTAAAATCAGGCGTCTCTCGCTATTGCCGGCAGGCAGAGGCCAAGAAGCTAAATTGGGACTAGATGACTATCTAGTCCAATTCGGCGCTAATAATCTGCAGCAGCGCATAAACTCCTGTCTACAGCTTAACACAGCTTTCCCGCTACTGCCGAATATCAAGGAAATGATAAATGATTACCTCGCGCAACCTTACATGACGCGAGCGGAGATCAAAGAATTGTCGTTAGTCATACTTTCGGATATGGATCAAAATGGTGCGCGTATGATGGATATAAATACGCATGAACCTTATTACTTTGACGCCAAGACGCGCAAATTGATGTTAGCAGGGCTATTGCGCAATGCTAACCAACCTCTGCACGAGACTCCTTTCGGACAGCATCTATATCGCAGGTATGATATAGGGCAAGGAGACCCTAAACTAGTACACTGGCTTGCAGCAGGCTTTACAGGCGAACAACCCGTGCATAATGTTGAACCTAGAAGCATCTTATCTGTCGTATCTAAAGACGAAATAGCATATCAATTGAATGACGGCCAATACGTCAGCATCTCGGGCAACCAGAAAACTCCGGCTACTTTACATCTAAACGGTACAAATGGAATCTTGTTTCGCGCTAATCAGGTAGTGCCCATTTCAGGCGACCTATTTATGGAGGAATTTCAGGCACAGTTGCGCTGGCTCGATACCAATCCTAAGTACGATGAGTACTATTGGGTACAAGCTCTAAAGCAGATGAACTTCATCGATAAAGACGACATTGATTTATTGGCGACACTTTATTACGCGAGCCCTTGGCTGTTCCGATGGCGAGGTACGCAACTTCCTATTGAGATTATGATAGGGGAGGCTGGCAGCGGCAAATCAAGTATTTATGCATTGCGATTGCATATCCTTACGGGCTATTCAGCTTTAAGAAATCAGCCTACCGACATCCGTGACTGGTATGCCAGTATTCTAGCTCAAGAAGGATTACATGCAATTGACAATGCGCACATTTTAAATAAAGAAATGAGGCAAAGATTGTCGGACGAAATGTGTCGTTTAGTTACGGAGCCTGAGCCGTTTATTGAAATGCGTAAACTGTTTACTACCTCCGAAAATTATAGAGTGCCTGCAAGGACAGTTTTCGCAATTACAGCCATCCAACAGCCATTCCAGAACTCAGATTTATTGCAGCGAGCAATAGTTACTGAGCTGCAGGCGATCTCGACTAATTTCCAAACTTCCTGGTTTGAGTTCATGCTGGATAAGTTCGGAGGTAGAGTCCGATGGCTCGCACATGAATTAGCCGTTTTGCATGTATTCCTACGTAAAGCGAATGCTGGATGGGATAGCAACTTCAAAAGTAATCATCGGCTAGCTAATTTCGAGCAGACATATCAAATGATGGGGGCAGTACTAAATTCCCCTAACGCATCAAGAACAGCGTCAGGGTTGTCAAATAAATCAGCCGACCAAGTAAGCGAATATGATTGGGTAATGAGCGGTTTGAAGGATTATGCATATTATAGGCGCCATATAGTAGGTATAGAGCGCGGAAGGGAGTTCACTCTCCAGGAAGTGTCTATATGGGCTGAGGCCATCGAAGACTACGCTACGAACATAGTTCTTTGCAGTCCGCGCAGATTAGCTCGATACGTAAAGACACACAAAGCTATGATTGAACGCTCCACAGGCATAACAGAAGCAGGCAAAAAGAACAATCGCGACACATATACTGTCGCCCCAACACTGACCATCAGATAGTTGTTGATTTTTCTTTCGAAAGCTGTATAATATAAACATCCGATTTATGTAGCTGATCGGATATTTAAATCGTGTTACCATTACCTCAACTAAAGCGAGAACGTTATGTCCCGGAAAAAGCACGAAAACGAAAACGAAAACGAAATTGATACCGACGCTGAGACCGCAGAGACCAGCGAAACTGGCAAGGCCAAGGGTGCGCGTGGCGGCCCTGCAATCGTCCTTCCGACCGGCGAGCGCCGTTTGGACTTCATCCGCCGGCGCTATTTCAATGAGGGCGCGAAGCGAGGGGAGATTGCGAAGGAACTTGGCGTGAGCTACCAAATTGTCTTTGCGGCCACCAAGGTCAAAAAGGCTGCATCAGCTGAAGCTGGAGAGGCTGAGGAAACTGAGGAAGTGTTCGAGTAATCCTCCGACGCCGTATGCTACCAGTGCCTCAAGCGAAGAGTACTTCGTCACTTTTCACTCTTCATTTTCACTGCAGACCTTCTATGGGCGTATCGTCATTGATGCGCCCATAGTTTCCTTAGGGCCTCTACATGTTACCGTTCGAAGAGATTCTGACCAAGCGCTGGGAGAATTCCCCAGAAAAACGAGACAGAATCATACTGGCACTTGACCCAGGCGAAACTACTGGATTAGCCGTCATGTCAGGCGCCACTTTGCTAGTCGCCGACCAATTATCTACCGGCATTATGCCCGTGGCAGCCGTAAGGGTTGCCGACGCTATAGATAAGTACAACCCCGAATTGATAATCCTTGAAGACTACAAAGTCTATGCTTGGAAGACAGAATGTCATGCCTGGCAATCATTGCACACATCTCGACTGATCGGTGCTATAGAATATATTGCCTATCGCCGCAACACTCCTTATCGTAAACAGATGGCGCAAACCGGCAAAAGTTTCTGTTCCGATGAAAAATTACAAACCTGGGGATTTTACCAAGCTAAAAAGCCCCATGCACGCGATGCGATTAGACATGCATGTCATTTCCTCCTATTTGGACCTGAATCTAAGTAATGGTGACGCATGGCGGATAATTTGCGATTAAAATGGGGCGCGCTTAATTTGCGGGGCCGGCAATTTGGAGATTTAACGGTCCTCAAACTGCTCAATTACCGAATCAAAAAGAAGCGTGTATGGCTATGTTCCTGCAGCTGCGGACTTGAAATAGCTGTGAGACATGATTATTTAATACATACTTACGGCCCAAAAACGCACTGCGGGTGCAAAAACAAAGGACCCTCTGTTCTGCACCCAATCGAGTATAGTACCTACAGATCAATGCTACATCGCTGCAATAACCCCAAGCATCCAGGATTCATGTATTACGGCGGGAGGGGAATAAAAGTATGCGATCGTTGGCAGGAATCTTTTGATAACTTTTTTGCTGATCTAGGCGTTAGACCTTCCTCGAAGTTCTCCATCGAGCGTAAAGACGCTAACGGGGATTATTCTCCGGAAAACTGTATGTGGGCAACGGCTCTAGTGCAAGCGTCAAATAAGCGCAATACAGTGAGAATACCCCACCCCAAGACAGGCATTCCAGTAGTTGCACGTGAAGTTGCGGACTATTTAGGCCTTTCTTATGCTGCCACTCGAAGTCTGTATATTGAAAAAGGCTTGTGGCCTCTAAAATCACAGAGTCTTACGGCCCTAGATAAAAATAAGTCCTTTAGAAAACCAAAACGCGGAGAAGAGGACAAATTGCCTACCTCAAGGCCTCAAGCGGACGAGGAGGAGTAATGGCGAACTCTCCTTCTCCTTCTCCCTTAGAGACGGCTGCGACTTCTTTTCAACAAGAAGATTCGGACTTCGCATTCCGCAATGAGAGATGCGTACTAGGACATGCTACAGGCCTAGGCAAAACCTTCATTAGCATGTTAACATGGCGTAAATGGTTGGCGGCTGGACAGAGAGTGGATCGGGTATTGATTGTTGGGACCAAGTCGTCTTTGATGACCTGGCAGTCGCAGCTGTTAAAATGGTGCGGTATTAACACCATCTCATTGAAGGGGTACAGCGATCCTTTATGGGAGACAGCACTTAATAAAAATATCCCGGGAGTCTATATAGTTTCCTATGCCTCCTTTAGAGGTCTAGTGTGGAGTGTTCCGAAGTCGCGTAAAATGTCTTTTGACTTAGTGATCCTTGACGAGTTAGATCAGTTCCTTCGTAAACGGAATCTAACCTTTAAGGCCCTAAAAAGGGTGCAAAGCAGATACTTCATCGGATGCACTGCGACTTGGGCCAGTAGAGGACCTCAAGACCTTTGGCCAATACTCAACTATATTAGCCCCAAAGAATTCCGATCGTATTGGCAATTCATCTATACCTGGTGTATCGTCGAAAAAGGTGTCTTTGGTGTTGAGATAGGCGGACCTCGCGATGCAGCAAAATTGGCAGCAATGTTACGTGGATCTTATTACGTAAGCCGTACCTGGGCAGAGGCTGGAAGACAATTCGTCACTAGCCCCGCTAATCCTGCCGAGCCTAATAAAGTTTGCGGTCCTGTAATTCGACGCCCTTTGCGACTGCCAATGTCCGCGACGCAAAGAAAATTATACGATGCTTTGGAACGGGACATGTACTTGATTTGCGAAAATCAAACCATTTTGACATCCTCAAGGCTCGCGACTTTAATGAAATTGCAACAATTGGCCTTGTGTCCTAGGATAGTTGTTGAGAGGGGAGAGTATGGACCTGCCATTGACTATTTAGTGGGGCAAGTTAAAGAGGAACCGCATACTGTAATCTTCTCGCCTTTTAGGACGGCGTTAAATTGCCTAGAACAAGGTCTATTGACATCAGGCATTAACAAAAATAGGGTATTTAAAATTATGGGCGGAACGGAGCCCGCAGAATTACCCGAAATCATCGCTAAATGGAAAGAGAATCGAGGAGTCCTGCTCTGCACTATTTCTTTCGCTCAAAGTTTCCGGATCGATACAACCAATGTAGCCTACATGCTTGGTTTTTCTTGGGATCCTAATGCCAATTACCAAGCGGAGGGCCGATTGCGGGGCTATGATTCAATTATAACAGTACCTTGCCTGGTAAATTACATCATCATGGAAGACTCAGTCTACGACGATGTACGTGAGGTCCTGAACGATAAAGCATACAATGTAAATCAGTTCATGGCGCGGAGGTTCTCAAAATGAGGCCGTTGATTTTTGTTTGAGAATTCGTTATAATAATAACTTAGCTTAATCTAGCTTAGGCGAACCTCATGAAAAAACATCCGACCGAGTTAAAAGGCTGGACAGATCAAGAAGCTTTGACACTCAGCGAGAGTGCCTTCGATCCTAATGCTTTCATCCTGCGTACATCAGACCGCATTTTGTTCAAAAAGTGCCGGAGATTATGGGGGTGGATGAGCCACTTGAAACAAAGTCGTAGCATGAGGGAGCAGGCAGATTATTTTTGGTTTGGTACGGGAATGCACTACGCCCTAGAAGACTATCATGGCGATAATCGTTATGGGCGCCCAGATATAGCCTTCCAAGCTTACGCCATAGCGACACTTAGGGCTAATACAGCGCCTCATAACCACTCAGAATTAACACCCTTAGGCATCGCGATGATGGCCTATTACGTCGATACGTGGCTCTGGAATAGAGAACCATACAAAACCTTCATATGGAACGGCGTGCCGCAATGCGAAGTTAATGGGCATGTGAATACGGGGTTGGTGACTGCCGAGAATTACCCAATTTATTATGGCTTTACAATTGACCGAATGGTAGAGGATTGCTACGGACAATTGTGGGTCATGGAATACAAATCCGCCAAGACTTTTAAGTCGGCACATTTGGATGTCGACGACCAAGTAACCGCCTACGTATGGTGTGCGCAAGAGCATTACAAGCGTAAAGTCTCAGGCTGTATATATCAGCAGCATAAGAAGCAGGCTCCTCAGGCGCCGCGCATTCTTAAAAACGGAGAACTATCAGTCTGCAAAACACAAAACACTACAGGGGCTCTGTATAGAGCAGCCGCGAACGCCATATATGGCGACTTGCAAAAAGCTCCCCCAGATGTAATGAAATGCTACGAGACCTTAATTTCGGTTGAGGACTATGATGGGGATAAATTCATCTCGCGTCAAAGCATCAGCAGAAACGAACATCAGATTGCGTCTTTTGAGCAGAAACTTCAAATGGAAATTGAGGACATCTGCAATAGCGATTTGCCGCTTTACCCCAATCCTACGGCAATGTGCGAATACATGTGCCCCTTGATGTCGGCATGTGTAGCCATGGATAGCAATGGCGATTACCAGAGCGAACTAGATGATTTAACCGTAGCAGCCGCAAATGGCTTAACCCAGAGAGAAAAGGAGCAATCAAAATGGCGCAACCTATTACCACACCCAAGCGAAATATCCCTGACGCCGCAGCTAAACCAACAGGAGCAGGCACAGGAGCGAAACCTGTGGCAGGAATCAGACAAGGAGCCGCAAACACTATTCCTTCAGGATCTCGGACTGTTGTAGCCGCAACTACAAATAGCATTCCGACTATTCCGTTTACAATTCAACCTCTATCGGACTACGTCAGGTGGCTGAAGATTCTGATCTATGGCGATTATGGCTCAGGCAAAACTCGACTTGCAGGTTCGGCTGTAATGGTCCCCAATATGCGCGACGTTCTGTTCATCGACTGTGAGGCCGGCGATTTAACTATTGCGACTGAGCCGGAATTTCACGATGTCGCCATCAAGCATATGGACGTGATCAGTGTGAAAACTTTTTCGACGCTGGCGCGAATTCAAGAATTCCTACGCGCACACTGTACCTATCGAGATGCAGATAACACGCAAGGGTTAAAGCAGTTAGAAGAGAAGCTGATGGGCAGCAATTACAATCCCGACACTCCGCCGAGGACGTATCGAACTGCCATTATCGATTCCCTAACTGAGGCCGAGACTTATTCGATGTACCAACTCTTGGGCGTGACAGATAAAACTCGACTGGACGAAGAAACGGCTTCACCTGAATGGGCAGAATATAAAAAGAATTATAGCCAGATTTTGCGGTTGATTCGCAAGTTTCGTGACCTGCCTATGCACATCATATTTACTTCAGGGGCCACATACGTACAGGACGATCAGAAACGTATGCTATGGCAACCGTCTCTCTCAGGTAAACTTGCCAAGCAATGTCAGGGATTTATGGATGTAGTCACGTTTGCGCAAGTAGGGCAAGGCGAAAACGGCAAGAAAGTGCATACGTTCCAAGCGCAGCCATCTAGCAAAATAAATGCCAAATGCCGCTTTTCTAACTTCAAGGAAATGGGCTGGAACAACCCTACAATGCAGACCATTTTGGATAGCGTAGGATTGGATGGCTCATGACCTATTGAACAGAATCAAGGGTAGAGGGCCCCTTGGTGTCGCTATTCAGCCCTCAAATAGTCGATAGATAACAGGAGTTTCAAAATGGCAAAGAAGCAGAATGAAAATGCAAACATGTTTGGCGGTGCAGATGCAGATGTAGATGCAGACGAGCATGTCGAAGCTGCACAGGACGACTACGACAACTTGGTGGTTGACCTCAGTGACGTAGACGCAGATGCAGGATCATTTCCTGTAATCCCGCGAGGGGTCTATCCTGCGGCTGTTCTTGAGCTTACCTACGGGCTGAGTAAGTCCTCAGGGAACCCTATGTGGACTTGGGTGTTTGAAATCACTGAAGGCGAGTTTGCAAGCCGTCGTCTGTTCTTCCACACGCCTTTCACGGAGAACATGCGGCCGCGGATCAAGAAGATTCTCAGTCGAATCGCGCCGAACCTTGCAAGTCAGGCGTTCAAGCCGCAGGAAGTGGCTCAGAATGACGACCTTGTAGGTGTGGAATGTCGCATCCGAGTAGATGTTAAGCCCTACGAGGGTGTTGCTCGCAACAACGTTCGTGATGTGATGGCTGCAGGAGTTCTTGACGCCGGCTTCATGTAACAGCGGCTGCGTTATCGTTCAAATGTAAATCAAGGGCTCTAGAGGTCGAAGATGGAATTGAAGATTGTCGGCCACTAGAGCCCTTCCTATTCCTGGAGGATGCTATGCAAGATAGACGCGCCTTTGTGTTACTTAGCGGCGGACTTGATAGTACAACATGTCTGGCTGTTGCACTGCAGTCCTACGACCGCAAACAGATTACTGCCATCTCTTTCGATTACCAGCAACGACATAGCATCGAAATTACCCAAGCAAAATATATCGCGACGGCGATGGGGGTCGGGCATAAGGTAATGGCTTTGGAGGAGATGCCGAAAACTATGCTCACTGACAAAGATGCGGCCGTGCCCGATATTTCCTATGGGGATATTACCGGAGTATCCCCTATGTATGTACCCTTCCGCAACGGACTTATGTTGTCTAAAGTAGCTTCGTTCGCTGCCGGTACAGTTCCTAATAAAGTTCCCATTGAGATCTTTATCGGTACTCATGCAGAAGATGCGGCTAACGATGCCTACCCTGATTGCAGGCTCGACTTTATAGGCGCTATGGGGGCTGCTATGTATATTGGTAGCTACCATCAGATACGCATACGAGCTCCTCTAATCGAAATGCTTAAGAGCGACATCGTCCGTCTAGGTTTCAGATTGAATGTTCCGTTTGAGCATACTTGGTCATGCTACAAAGGTGGCGCGGTACATTGTGGCACGTGTGCGACCTGCAGATCTCGCAAGAAAGCTTTCGAGACGGCTCGTGTAGAAGATCCTACGGAGTACGCAGCATGATCACATGTACTAGATACCATGATTTTTCGTGCGGCCACACTGTCACAGGACATGAAGGTAAATGCATTCATTTACATGGGCACAACTACCGTGTTCATTTTACATGCGCCGCCGCAAAACTCGACAGCATAGGTAGAGTCATCGATTTTTCCTGTATCAAAGAAAAGTTGTGCCTCTGGTTGGAGGAGGAATGGGACCACAGATTTCTGATTTGGCAGGAAGATCCTCGCGCAGCAGCTCTACAATTGCTGGATTCTACTGTGGTCGTCGTGCCTTTCAATCCTACTGCAGAAATTATCGCGCATGTCCTGCTGTATATTATTGGTCCTAAGCAGCTAGAGGGTACAGGTGTGCAGCTAATAAAAGTGCAGGTTGAAGAGACACGTAAATGCAGTGCAACGGCCTACTCGCTGATGCAGCCAATTTCTGAGGAAACACAATGTTCGGAACAAACCCTACCCGAAAAGTCCTAAGGGATGATGGTAAAGTACTTGCTACCCAAGAAATCTTCCTTACTATTCAAGGTGAGGGTCCTTTTGCAGGCGTCCCAGCGCTTTTTATCCGGCTGGCGGGTTGTCATTTAGCTTGTCATTTCTGCGACACAGACTTCGAAAGCCATATGGAATCCCGCGCTACTGTAAGTGTCGCAGCTGAAGCGCAGGAACTGGCTCGAGGGACTCATCTGTATGTGCTTACAGGAGGTGAGCCTCTCAGGCAGAATATCGCGCCACTATGCCTTGCATTACTTGAAAACCCTCTAAATGTCGTACAAATTGAAACGGCCGGTAACATTTGGCAAAAAGATTTAACGCCCCTATTCGAGGATCCTGCTCTGGCTCCTCGATTGCATCTAGTATGTTCGCCTAAAACTGTCTCAGCTCATGCACAGGTACAAAAATACTGTAGACATTGGAAATATATCATCGACGCAGATTTAGGTGTTAACGAAAGCAATGGAATACCTAATTTTAATACCCAGCAAAAAGGAGTTGTGCAATATAAGGATCTTTTCCATCCTACGAGGGCTGATACTATATGGCTTCAACCTTGTGAGGCGTACAGTACAAGTCGCGTAACCGAAATCCTGGAGCTACAGCGTCAAAAGGTAAAAATCTCCAATTCCGGCTCTGATCAGGCAATCACGACAGAAGCTCGAGATTTCGTCCGTACAGCCCGTAATATGAAATTGGCAGTAGAATTGGCGATAAAGTTCAATTATCGCGTGTCATTGCAGCTACATAAGATACTCGGCCTACCCTGATACGACTCAATAGGAATTAACCCGTGCGAAAGATTACTAAAAGCAAAGAAGCGTTGGCGATTCAAAACATTGCAGATGCACTGACCAATTTGGGTTACGATTTAACGGACTTCAACTACAAAGATACGCCTACGAGATTTGTACAGCACTTGACCGAGTACCATCAGGGCACAGCTGCGATAGATGCTATAATGGAGAAGAGCTTCGATTTCATGCACAAAGTTTCCGGCTACGCAGGTATGTTGGTCCAAAAGCAGATACCCTTCAATACGATATGCCCACACCACCTGCTCCCCGTTACAGGTACCTGCGCGCTGGGTTATATTCCGAATGACCGCCTTATCGGTCTGTCCAAGCTAGCTCGCCTAGTCAAGGCAGTGGGCCAATCAAAACCTCTGATGCAAGAAACATGCACAGATCTCATTGCAGATTACATGGAGCAGAATCTGTGCCCCAAAGGCGTAATTGTAGTAATTTCAGCTACGCATGGTTGTATGCAAGGCCGTGGAATTCGTACGCCACATACTCCTACTATAACGTCGACAGTTCGAGGTCTTTTCAGGGATGTACCTTCGGCCCGCCAAGAATTCTTTGAACTATGCAAGAGCGGCACTTGATTTTCGATTGAAATTGGCGTATAATAATTGTTTCTGAGGAATCAAATCATAATGAGCCTAAAGAAGAGATTCGCTCCCGTAGTACCTTTGAACATTGCAGAGCAATTACTGGATGGCAACCTTTTAGGTGGCTACCATTTACTTTTGGCCCACGATATTTTAGCTCATCAGAGTCGCTACGAAGTCCTAGCTAAAAATATCAGGGCAAGGTACTCCGATAGCCTAATCATCATGGACAACAGCCTGATTGAATTGGGCCACGCCTTACAGGCAACGGATTTAATGTCGGCAGCAAGCATCGTCAATGCTGACTATATTATTGTTCCGGATGCACTGTCCAACAGCCAACTAACGATAGACATGGCCGCAGAATTTTTGGATACTTACTCCGCATTGGCGTTCAAGAATCAAAGACCTTTAATGGGAGTTGTACAGGGCCATGATATGTGGAGCTGCACTAGCACATTCCTCGCTATGCGTGAGTTAGGCATTAAAGCCTTTGCTGTTCCGCGCGTTATTGTAGAGCATATGGGTTCGCGGCAGCCGTTACTTGAATGGCTGCAAGGTTACGACTATCCTATACACCTACTGGGCTTCTCCGACAATATCGAAGATGACCTCAAGTCTTGCAGGTACTGCAATGTAATGGGTATTGACTCTGCAGTCCCTATCCGAGCTGGGTTGGGGAAACAGCTTCTTGACGTGCAGGATACAAAAGCTAGCTATGGTACTAGAGGGGACTACTGGAATTGGCGAGGCGCAATCCCTACACCTCAATGGGTTTGCGTAGAATACAACCTGCGCTATGTCAATAATTACATCCAGCCAATCGATGGCGAATACAATGGTATGCGATAAGACCAAGACCGAAACCAACTATCTGCAGCCCCAATCCGACGCAGAGGTTTATCCTGCCGTGTGCTGCTTAAACTGTCCCAACCCAAAGGCTCGTAGATTAGGTTCTAGAGGAAACAAGAAGAGTCCGTTCGTGATAGTGTCCGAAAGCCCTAGCGTGGAAGATCTGCGCTGGGGTTTTTTGTTTTGCGATGCCGCCGGCCGCCTAATCGACAAGTCTTTGCCTTCGGATTTGGACTTCGACGACTTTTTCATCTTATATGCGATTCAATGCCGAACGGTCTCTAAAGGCAAACTTAATATGACCCAGGCGGCTAGGACCAGACTGGACAAAGAAGTTAGATTGACAGCAGTTCGAGCATGTCGAAACCGTCTGATGGAGCAACTCGAAGAATACCCAAGAACAGTTATATTGGCGTTAGGTAATATTGCAAATATGGCCTTATCTGGCAGGGATGAGTTCAAGATTATGCAACTCAGAGGAATCCCGTACAAAATAGTATTAAACTCGCAGGCAAGGCCAGTCACTGTTATTCCGACTCCACATCCGGCGCTTCTATTGCGAGGCATAGGCCACTATCCTACATTCAAAAGTGACGTAGAGTTGGCTTTAAGCTACTATAAGCCGGCGCAAGTTCAATCCGATAGACGTGCAAAATGGATTGAAGCTGGGTACGCTGTTTTGAAGACTGCCGAAGATATTAGAAAGTACCACATGCAATTGAAATCAGACCTCAAACCTGGGTCTGAAGCTCTGGTAGCCTGCGATGTTGAAACCTCTTCGCTGTCATGCTTTACAGGTAGACTTCTTGAGGTCGGGTTCTACAAGGATAGTGAGGAGGATAAGGCATACATCGTATCTCGAGATACTTTGCAAGATCCTTTAGCCCAAGAAGCTTTGAGGGCTCTATTAGAGGATTCGGCAATTAAGCTCATCTTCCAATTCGGTAAGTTCGACTACAATTTCCTACGCCATGCAAACTTACTGAGGAATACTCCTTACATTGTACGTGCTGATACTGGGCTGATGTCATATGCTCTATCTGAGGCCTCTAAGTCACATGATTTGGATGAACTGGCCAAAAATCTTCTAGGAGCACCTACGCATAAGCACGTACTAGATCCTTATCTCCCAAACAAAAAGACCTCCTATGACGTAGTTCCTCCTGATGTCCTGCAGTGGTATTTAGCGCAGGACCTCAAGAAGACATTCCATATATATAGCTCTTTGGCGGCTACATTAGATACACAGCCAAAACTGCGCAGGCTCGTGGATGAAGTTTTACTGCCCATCAGCCACATGTTGGGCCTAGTGCAGTATGAGGGAATTCAAGTCGATACAGGATATGTGGCGGAAAATGAAAAAGAAGTATTGACTGAAATTGCCTCAGTCGAAGGCAAATTGTTCGACATTCTAGGATATAAACTCAATCCAAACTCCCCAGCACAGGTTAAGCAGACCCTATTCGGTAAGCTGAAGCTACGGATTAAAGACAAAATCCCAACATCCACCGATAAGGGTGTACTAACAAAACTCGATAAGCATCCGGTAGTAGCTCTGATACTAGAGCATCGGCGCTTAGGCAAGCAATTATCCACCTACATTAGGCCGGCAGCTAAACTGCAGGTAAACGGTCGCATACACACTACTTTCAAACAACATTCGACGACAACTGGGAGATTATCATCGACAGAGCCTAACATCCAGAATATACCTCGCAACTCTAAGTTGCGTCGTATGTTTTGCGCTGCTCCAGGCAAAATCCTGCTGGAAGCGGATTACAATACGGCGGAACTTAGAGCCTTAGCAGCTCTTAGCGAGGATGAATTCCTGACCTCAATCTTTGTTAACAATACGCGCAATCTGCACGATGAGGTTGCCATAAGCATGTACGGACCTAACTTCACTACCGATCAACGAATTCGAGCTAAGGCCATAAACTTCGGCATTCCATACGGCCGTGAAGCTTTTAGCATCGCTGAGGAATTCGATATAAGTTCTGCTGAAGCTCAACGTCTAATTGATGCTTGGGTTGCGCGAATGCCAAAAGCGGCACAGTTTATCGCAGAATGCCGTAAAGCTCCTTTGCTCGGTAAAAATCTGGAGACGGTATTTGGAAATAAACGGCGCGCAGGGATAGTGTCCCCCAACAATTTGAAGGGACTACAAAACGAATTCGCCAACTTTAAGATGCAAAGTACCATCGCATTCTTTACCAACCTATCTGGAGTAGAACTTTTCCCATTCCTCCGAGAGAATGACGCGGCCATAGTGAACCTAGTACATGATTCTCTTCTTCTCGAGCTGCCTAATGAACCTCAAATCATTGCAAAAATTGCGGCCAAGGCTAAAGAAGTAATGGAGACTTTGCCTTGTGAATGGCTTGATACGCCTGTTACTTTCACAGTGGACTTTAAAATTGGCACTCATTGGGGGTTATGTGAAAAATACAATTCATGACGTCGAACTCAGCAAATGTACTACACTATTCTGGTCGATATCGCAAGTCTGGTATAGCCACTCCAACAATACCAAAATCACTGTAGGGCAAACTTTCCAAAATCTAAAGGACATTAAAACCCGAATTAGCAATAAAAAGCCTACCTTGAAGCTAAACGACAGAATCAATGACTTGCAGCAAGACATAATCCTTAACCAGGCATCCGAGGATCAAGAACATGCTATTCAGGCCCTTAAAGGCGGCTAAATCCCCAGTAAGTTTAGCGCAGTTCATCGAATGGGACAAGAAATATGGATTGTTCCCTTTATTGGCCTCCAACAAGATTGACGGAATTAGGGGACTAACACGTAATGGACAAATGTTGTCATGCGCACTGAAACCTATCCCTTCCCAATTTGCTCAAACGTTGGCACGAACTTTAGGCGATAACTTCGACGGGGAACTTATAAGCGTCAAAGGTCCAACAGAAACTTATTCGGACGTAATGACGCAAGGTTGCAGTAGCACGCTACACTACCACCTGTTCGATTATGTCGACGATTCCAATCTAAACATGCCATTTGAAATGCGGCAAGCACATCTCAAAAAACGCATGGATGAGCTATCCAAAACTGTACCCTTAGATCATGTCCATATACTGGGCCAGCAGTTAGTAACCTGCATCGAGGACCTCATAAATGTCGAAGCTATAGCCCTAGACAACGGATTTGAAGGCTTAGTTCTGCGCGACCCAAAGGGAATCTACAAAACTGGCAGATCTACTGTGAAAGACCGTATTTCCTTGAAACTGGTACGTTACGCAACCTCAGAGGCCAAAGTAACCGGTTATGAGGAATTATACCACAACAACAACACTCCCATAACGAATGAGACTGGATATACTAAGCGCTCGTCCGTAGCATCGGGTATGTCACAAGCAGGCTCTTTGGGCGCGCTAATAGTCGAAGACATCTACAGCGGAGTGGCTTTGAAATTGGGTACTGGCTTGGATAGCGCACAGCGCGATCATATTTGGTCTAACCCCGAAGCATACTTAGGCAAAATCTGCAAATACAAGTTTAAACCCTATGGAACGAAAAATGCACCGCGCCAACCAAGGTTTTTATGTTGGCGTTCTCCTCTTGACATTTCCGAGGCGTGAATTAAATGAGCACAGATAAAGGTGTAAAACTCGATCAAGGCAAGCTCAAGATGTCGTTGGTGCTTGGAGACTTTGCAAAAGCTTTGACTGCTGTAGTAAATGTCGGCACATACGGGGCTGAGAAATACACTGAGCATGGTTGGTTAGAAGTGTCCAGTGGTAGGGAGCGGTATACTGATGCATTACTGCGACACCTATTCGCTGAATTGCAAGGAGAAGATACCGATACTGAAAGTGAATTGCTGCACGCAGCTCATGTTGCATGGAATAGTCTCGCCAGGCTGCAACTAATCCTGCGAGACCTGAGCTCAAATCAAGGCTTTAAAGATTGAGCCTCTGAAACACTTGCAATGACCATCATAAGTGTGTTATAATATTTCATCATCAATAAGAGGAGAAAGTAAATGAAGACGAAGACCAAGATTTACCCTCTAACTTTGAAGCCACATTCTTTGCATCCCTGCTGTCTCAACTCTTTACGCCAGCTAGTCCTCCCATTCCTGCCGGTAGTGCATGTGCAGGCAGGTAGCACGGTCGAATGTCTGAAATGCAAAAACACTATTGAATACCACCGTGGATCCTGGCGCCATGCTTAAGGTGAAACCTGCTGCGCAAAGTATCCTAGAAATCAAACTCATGCTGGGATGCGACGAAACTGTAGATCTCCGGTCTAAGGCCTTAGCTGAGGCAATGCGGAAGTATCAAGGAGAAATCGAACATGCACGTACACTACGGCGACTTTGCAGAATTCTTACTGCGCCCAAGAAGTCATCCACGTCGCTACTATAATCGTAGCCGCAACTGTGGAATCCTGTTAAGCGTAGGCTTAAGTTTAGTCGGCTGCGCCTCTTTCGAAGCAGCTCCCCCCGGTTTCGACCCTCTATCTTGGTGCATGATACATAAGGATAAATCAGGGATCTCTCCTGAGGCTTTAGTATGTCAATGCAAAAGAGATATTACTAGGCAGCCCCTCATAGGATGTGAGGCGCGTGAAAAAGAAGAAATCGACAGACATGCAAATCCAAGCCTCGACCAATCTCTATTACGGGAATTAGAGAACTTGAACGAGCAGATAAGTCGTCTACAGGAGGAATAGCGAATGATCAAGAGATGGAACACAGACTTCTATTTTGGGTCGCAAGATTTCGTGAAGCTCCAGCGGGACCTTCAAGAGGAATCTCAGGCCAATACTAAGCGTATACGCAAATTGCGGGCGACAGCCTTTCAAGCTGTAGATGACAATCCATTCGGCGATGCTGAACGTATGGATGCCGAGGCTCTCATCGCAAGTGACTCTATCCACTCAAGAGGTTTATAATGAACATTGAAGACCAAAAGGCTCTGTTTAACGATTTGTCGTGCCTGCTCCGAGTATTTAATTCCCAGGTACATACTAACCTGCGAAAGACGCACAAAGAAGTGGCCAAGACCAATGCAAACAATAAGCTGCTCCATCCGCAACTACAGCTTAAACTTGACCGGTATAATTACCTTCTGTCTACGGCATATAGGGTAGAAAAACAGCTGGAGAAGCTGAAGCGCCGAGTCGCAACAATCGCAACAACCGCAACAAGCAATTCAATGGGCTTGAACACCGTCATTTACGATGCGCTTGAAGTCCTAGACGAAAAGGATCTACCGCTAGACGCATGGCCTGACCAACTCTTGAACGCCGTAGCAAATGCTGGGTATAAAATCTGTACTAGCGCGGATTAGACGTGATATACTGCATACTGCATACTGCATACCGCACATTGACACAGGACCACCAACGATGTCGAGACCAGTTCGAGGATTTACAAAGGTAGAAAAAACCTTAGCTGAATATGAATCAGCCGTGTTCAAGGAAGTACAGACATTTGGGTATGATCGAGAAGAGATAGACCTTGATGAAGTCTGGGACGATTGGATTGATGGACTCCCGTCCAAGTTGGCGGCAATTAGACAGGTAAGGCACATTAGGATCAGAAACGGCATGAACCTGAACCTGAACCTGCCCCCAAGCCCTTGAAATTGTTTATAGACTGCTATATAATAAAGATTAAGCAGCAAGCAGCAAGCAGCAAACAAGGAGAAGGTCCGCTATGACTAAAATCGAATTGCCAACGCAGGCGCAACTTGCGCAAATGTTTCCGACTCCACCGACAATCCTCTTTGATGAGACTCAATTGAGGGAATACCTCCGCCACACGTTCAAGAGGTTCACTTCCTTCGACATGCAGCAAACGAACGGCTCCTGGGGAGTGCAAGAGATCAAAAAGTTCTCATTCCTCGTAGCTCCGCTGGAGGTAGAAAGGTACGCAGTATATTCCACATACAACCTCTATGAAGGTAAGATGTCTCCGGAAACATTCGGGGCCGCCATAACCTTGTATGTCTTTAATCGGCGACTCTGGAAATTCCACGATGAAGGGCATGACGTTCAACGCCTGTCAGGTCGTTATTATTCAATGCTGTCGACAGCACACGCGTCCAAGAACCTCGACGGCCTCGCCATTATGAACTTCTTGGACTGATGCCGCATTCAGATAGGAGCGAATAAAATGTCAACTGATGCTTTGACCTATATTGACGGCAAGCGTTACCAGCTACCTTTCAATATCGTGATCGATCACTATTGCCCGCAACGAGGCTCGATCAATGATCCTGCAGCACAAATGGAAATTGAGTGGCATCTGGAATGCTGGGACGGAAGTCCTTGTGAATGGGTCGAGAACAACCTGACAGCAACCGGCATTGGCTACCTCAATGAGCTTGCCATCAAAGCTGTACTGGACGAAAGATAATGAAGACCTTGAGCATGGCAAAACAGGAGTTCAAGAAGCGTTGGGAATCAGATGACGCTGGCGGAGGAATTTCTTTCGAGGACGTCGCGAATTGCGCGAAGGCGTGGGGCATAGCAAGCTACCCACGCACCATGCGCCTTGAACTCATTCGCTACCTAGTGCTGAAGGCTGCTGGCGTCAAAGACGCTGAGGAGTATGCCCCTGAGGAGGAGGATGAGGATGAATACGAATAACATGTCTGCTACACGGCCCGCTCGTTGGATGCGTCCCAGAGAGTTGTCCACCATCCCAGGCGCAAACATTCAGCCAAACGTGCTGTGCTACGCTGGCACTGTCATTGGAGTGGGCACAAGCGTCGGATCGGGTACAGTAATCTACAACGAAGTAGTCATTGGTACGAACGTGCATATAGGTAGCGGCGTAGTGCTCTGTCATGGTGTAATCATTGGCGACGGTGCAGTAATACATGACCGTACCGTAATCGGATCAGAATCGGTAATTTGCAAAAGTACGATTGTGGGCTATGGCGCGCACATCGGTCGAAGGGTCAGTATTTCTCCTTACGTCCACGTAGGTGTTGAAACTCGCATCGGCGAGCGCGCTATAGTACTCGAAGGCGCAAGAATTCCGCCGTATACACAAGTAGCAGACGGCGACGTTATCGTCAAAAGATTCTGAGCATAGTCAAAGACTTTTGAACCCTTGAATGGTTACGCCGCCGCACTACGGTACTTAATTTTGACAGCGACGTTCTTATCGAAATCTTCGGAACACCAACCCGGTGCAACACAACGCACAACCAAACTTGGAGTGGCACATGTACCAGATAATCGACTTTGACAGTTTCCGCTGCGCTTTTTCACAGATAGATCGTAATAATCAGTTTTCCAACAAGGGGCTGCGCGCCTTGTTTGATTACCTCGAAGACGGCGACCGCAGAGAATGCGGTTCTGAACTTGACGTTGTGGCTCTTTTCTGCGGGTGGACAGAGTACGAGTCAGCGCCTGGCGCCGCCGAGAAAAGCGGCTGGACAGCGGATAAAGCCGCCAGCGCTAAAGCTAACGAGGAAGCGGCTCTCTATTGGCTGAACAAGCAAACAATCACCATCCCCTTTGACGGGGGCATTCTTGTCAAAACCTTCTGATCCATAGTGCCGGGCATTCGCTCGGCACAACAAAACGGAGAAATGAAGTGGACACTCAAAAATTCTATGCCGCCAGAGAGTGCTTACTGTATGCAGGCCAACATCTGGAAATGGCCGATATGGCCCGAAGGAATCAAGACCTAGTGACCGCAGATCAGCACACTGAACTAGCTGAAATGTGGCTGATCCGGGGTGCCTCTGGAGGTGGGAACTATGAATCAATTGACTGAGTCCATGCAATTTTTCGCAAAAACAGGACTTGTGGAAGAGATTGTTGATAGGGTTTCGCGTCACAAGCTGCCTGATCCGTGCAAGGAAGAATACGGATACGAAGTGCGCGTAAATGGTCTTTGGGTTGTCGGCGGCCTTGTGCCAACTGCGAAAGAAGCGCTTCAAATAGCCGATCATCTCGAGGCTTTTTATGAGTATGCCGGGAAGGTTGATATTGTGTTCTACGTCCGGCGGCACGTTGGTCATGATTACCTGCAAGGGCTTGCTCACGGAGGAGAGTGATATGAAAATAGTCTGGTGCTTTGTCGCGGGGTTTGTGATGTTTCTACTGCCACTTGTGTGGGCGGTAGTAATAGCGTGGGCCTATGGAGCTGATGGTCGTGGTGACCTGCTAGGAACAGCTT
>Ga0210011_1000750_pt1 | contig 33922 bp, 49 predicted proteins | sample CryGeymeta201502_FD_183972 | JGI IMG/M metagenome (GOLD analysis project Ga0210011, IMG submission 183972) | Groundwater microbial communities from Crystal Geyser aquifers in Utah, USA - Crystal Geyser metaG 2015-02 (SPAdes) (version 2) | ecosystem: Environmental > Aquatic > Deep subsurface >...
GTCCGAAGTGTAATTATCGAACATCCACCACAAGTCGAGCAGCTTGCTCCACTGGTCGCCAAGCACCTTGCCGGGATCAGTCAGCACAATCGAAGGTGCGCCATCGACCTTGTCGTTAATGTTGCGAAGAAGGATTGCGTGGGCGCGACTAATGTTCAGCAGCTTGGCGAACGCGGCGTCGGCCTCAGACTGATCTGTGTCGCGCAGGGTGGTGTAATCCCAGCCACCGGCCAGCACCAAGATTTGGCCCTGAGCGCACATTGCGCAAACACCGTCGCCCCGCTCATGAGCAGCCCAATCAATGAGAGAGCTTTTCATCGGCTTACCGTCACCACGATCCCAACCTTCAATTATTTCTTCAATTGTTTGTGTCATGTTTATTCTCCTCGCGGCACAATTCCGTTGCCGTAGTCAGCAGGGCGCGCGGGAATGTCCGCAGGCGTGGCAATGCCACACATGGGCAGAAAGAACGGCTTTTGCTTGCGCTCGACCATCAAGGTGTGGCCTTGGATTTCCCATGCCGCTTCCCGTGCCGCAGCCCGTGCCACTCCCCGTGCCGCAGCCCATGCCGCTTCCCGTGCCGATTCCCATGCCGCTTTCCATGCCGCAGCCCGTGCCGCTGCCGCAGCCCGTGCCGCTGCCGATCCCCGTGCCGCCCGCACAGCGCGCCATTTGTCCGAAGTGTAATTATCGAACATCCACCACAAGTCGAGCAGCTTGCTCCACTGGTCGCCAAGCACCTTGCCGGGATCAGTCAGCACAATCGAAGGTGCGCCATCGACCTTGTCGTTAATGTTGCGAAGAAGGATTGCGTGGGCGCGACTAATGTTCAGCAGCTTGGCGAACGCGGCGTCGGCCTCAGACTGATCTGTGTCGCGCAGGGTGGTGTAATCCCAGCCACCGGCCAGCACCAAGATTTGGCCCTGAGCGCACATTGCGCAAACACCGTCGCCCCGCTCATGAGCAGCCCAATCAATGAGAGAGCTTTTCATCGGCTTACCGTCACCACGATCCCAACCTTCAATTATTTCTTCAATTGTTTGTGTCATGTTTATTCTCCTCGCGGCACAATTCCGTTGCCGTAGTCAGCAGGGCGCGCGGGAATGTCCGCAGGCGTGGCAATGCCACACATGGGCAGAAAGAACGGCTTTTGCTTGCGCTCGACCATCAAGGTGTGGCCTTGGATTTCCCATGCCGCTTCCCCCGCCGCAGCCCGTGCCGCTCCCCATGCCGCAGCCCATGCCGCTTCCCATGCCGCTTTCCCCGCCGCTTTCCATGCCGCAGCCCGTGCCGCTGCCGCAGCCCGTGCCGCTGCCGATCCCCGTGCCGCCCGCACAGCGCGCCATTTGTCCGAAGTGTAATTATCGAACATCCACCACAAGTCGAGCAGCTTGCTCCACTGGTCGCCAAGCACCTTGCCGGGATCAGTCAGCACAATCGAAGGTGCGCCATCGACCTTGTCGTTAATGTTGCGAAGAAGGATTGCGTGGGCGCGACTAATGTTCAGCAGCTTGGCGAACGCGGCGTCGGCCTCAGACTGATCTGTGTCGCGCAGGGTGGTGTAATCCCAGCCACCGGCCAGCACCAAGATTTGGCCCTGAGCGCACATTGCGCAAACACCGTCGCCCCGCTCATGAGCAGCCCAATCAATGAGAGAGCTTTTCATCGGCTTACCGTCACCACGATCCCAACCTTCAATTATTTCTTCAATTGTTTGTGTCATGTTTATTCTCCTCGCGGCACAATTCCGTTGCCGTAGTCAGCAGGGCGCGCGGGAATGTCCGCAGGCGTGGCAATGCCACACATGGGCAGAAAGAACGGCTTTTGCTTGCGCTCGACCATCAAGGTGTGGCCTTGGATTTCCCATGCCGCTTCCCGTGCCGCTTCCCCCGCCACTTCCCGTGCCGCTTCCCATGCCGCTTCCCCCGCCACTTCCCGTGCCGCTTCCCGTGCCGCTTCCCATGCCGCTTCCCCCGCCGCAGCCCGTGCCGATTCCCATGCCGTAGCCCGTGCCGCTTCCCGTGCCGATTCCCATGCCGCAGCCGCTGCCGCAGCCCGTGCCGATTCCCATGCCGCAGCCCGTGCCGCTGCCGATCCCCGTGCCGCCCGCACAGCGCGCCATTCGTCCGAAGTGTAATTATCGAACATCCACCACAAGTCGAGCAGCTTGCTCCACTGGTCGCCAAGCACCTTGCCGGGATCAGTCAGCACAATCGAAGGTGCGCCATCGACCTTGTCGTTAATGTTGCGAAGAAGGATTGCGTGGGCGCGACTAATGTTCAGCAGCTTGGCGAACGCGGCGTCGGCCTCAGACTGATCTGTGTCGCGCAGGGTGGTGTAATCCCAGCCACCGGCCAGCACCAAGATTTGGCCCTGAGCGCACATTGCGCAAACACCGTCGCCCCGCTCATGAGCAGCCCAATCAATGAGAGAGCTTTTCATCGGCTTACCGTCACCACGATCCCAACCTTCAATTATTTCTTGAATTGTTTGTGTCATGTTTATTCTCCAACAATCCCGCGCGCATCCCAATCGCGGCTAGGCCAGCACATAATCAGCACAGCGCACGCTAGGTTAAGGGCGAAGACGGCGCTCATGCGCCAAACCCTTCCCAGGCAATCTGCGCATCCAGCTTGCGGTCGCGCATCTGTTCGTAAAGATAATCGCCGTAGTCAGACCCATCGTCGTCCAGCAGCTCACCATCTTCATCAACACCCAACGCCGCGCAGGCATCGTCAAGCATCGCCTGTGAACAATCGTCGCTGTAAAGGTTGTGCATCGCCTTGGCGTAATCCCACTCGGCATAGAGCAGGTTGCGGTTCATCGGCTTAAGATCGAGCCGCTTGACCGCGATCAAACGCCCCAGCGCCTCATGCAAGGCGATGTGCTGCGCCAGTTCGCGCGCTTTGGTTTCAGCCACGCGGGCGGCAATCTGTTTGGGGGTTGGCGGGGTGTAGGTCATCGCAGGCTCTCCGTTTGTTACGAATACCTGTCTAGCGCAACAAAAAGCAACGTCAACACTAAAATGCGATGAAATGCGTTTGACCTGTTTTTATCACGCGCCTATGCTTTGGTTATGGAAAACACCATCACCCCTGAACAAGTTGAAGCCGCCGCCGTTAAGGCCCGCGTGCCATTGACTGCGTTTATCCGCCAGGCAGGCGTTAATCCGGCGACCTTCTATCGCTGGAAGAACAATGCCGATCTGCGCCCCCTCACGCTCGCCAAGCTGGCGGATGCTGTGCAGGCCGTGGCATGACTTTGCAGGATAGCCTCGTCGCCTTCACGCGCCACCTGCATCGCCGCGCCATGCGCAAGCATCTACGGTTCGCTGTGGTGAGTGCGGTCAATGACAATTTGCGCCGCGCTACCTCTCCGGGCGCACGCAAGGGCTGCGGGGTTCCAACCCCCGCCTCGCAGCCCACCAGTTTTGCAGGTGATGCGTGAACGTGCCTGCAAAGATTGCGCAGCTCCGCACTGGCGCACGTCCGGCTAAGGCGTTTAAATATAAAACTTGGAAGCCGCGCGAAGTCGTGCTGGTCGAAACCCTGATCGCTGGCGGTGCAAACTATGCCGAGATTGCCTGCCGTATCGGCGTGTCGAAGAACGCCATCGCCAGTCTCGTTAACAATCGTATCAAGCCAAGCACCGGCGACCATGCTCGCCAGCAATTGCTCTGGCGCGCCAGGCAAATCGTGACCGCCGGTTACAGCGTTGCCGAGGTGGTCGATCTGTTCGGCTTCGATCCTGACATTGCCGAAGCCGCATTCCTGGAAGCTTATCCGGAGATCAACCAATGACCGTGTTCCACCTCGACCTGCGCGATCCGCAAGGCACTAAGGACGAACTATCTGTGCAAGTCACTTACCGGTTCAAGATGCGCCAGCAAGCCCCCAAGGCTATGCTTGCCGCTATTCCCAACGCGGGCAAGCGCACGGCATGGGAAGCGCGTGAGCGCGCCCGCGAGGGCATGGTAAAGGGCTTCCCTGATATGCTTGTCCTGTTTGACGGGCGCACGCTTTGCCTGGAGTTCAAAAGCGGCACGGGCCGTTTGTCCGATACGCAGCACGAAACCCTAAACCGGCTGCACAAGTTAGGGTTTGATGTGGGCGTGTTCCGCAGCGCCGAAAGCGCCCTGGCGTGGACGCGCGAGCGCATCCCCGATGCCTTTACCTAAGACGCTAGAGGACAAGCAAGCCGAGCAATCGCGGCTGGCAAAAGCTTACTACGCCGCCAAGCGGAAAGCGTGGGCCTTGGCAGTTTTTGACGAGCCGCGATTGTTGGACGTGCAACGCGACATTCGCGCCATGCGTTCGCCTGCTGCGATTCTCGCTTACCTGCGCGGCTCTTGGGTTATGGAAGCCTCGCCCGAAGTGCGGCTATATGTTTTGCGGATCGTCAATGCGCACGCGGACAAGATGATCAGGGCGGCTGGCGGCGAGGCATTGAACGACCCTATGCCGCCTGCGGTCAACCTGTTCATTGCAGCGCGTGAACTGCTAGGCGTTCGCTAGCTTAACCGCCGCCACGTCCCAATCATGGCCCGTCAGGCTCCACCTTAACTGGTGCGCCTTATATGTGTGCTTGTCGTCGATCATCCCATTACGAAACTGCACCACAAGCCGAACACCCCGCGGTATCTGGTCGGGATACGCACCAGGGTTCTTGTGAAAGCCTTTGGCTGGGATGGGGTAGGGATGTGTCAATTCAGACGCCAGTATTTTGAAGCCTTGCCCTTAAACGGTGCCAAGTCCAATTCCGGCAAGTGCTTCTTGACTACGGCAGCATAAGACACCGCACCTTCGCGCTCCACGCAGGTTAGCTTGCGTCCCGCAAACAGCGCATCCTTGCCGCCTGCAAGCGAAACCATACTATCAAGCAGATCACGCTGGCGCTCCTGCGCAACTGCAATCGTGGTTTTCAAATCATCCCATTCTGCCACCATGCTGTGCGCCTCGGTCGTATCCAGCACGGCGCGCTTGGGGGCCAAGTGTTCGTCGGGGTTGTCGCGCAGTTCGTCCAGGTATTCGGCATGAAACTGGCGCAGGATAGGGATGTTAGCGCTAAGCCAATCATCGTCCCGGCTGATGATTTCATGGCGCGTGTCCTTAGGGCACCACTGATAAAAATGGCAGTGGGGCCGGTCAGTGACAAAAAGCTGCACCTGGATTTGGGCCGCGTAGTGGGGTTGCTCTGCAAGGCTTTTAAAGGGTGCAGGCTTTTCAGCATCCCGTAGCGAGTATGGTGCTTTGACTTCGATTAATCCGCCGTCACTGGTGTAACCATCTGGGCTAGCCCCTAGCCATGCATCGCCGTCTTCTAATAAAACGAAAGATGCGGGCTCTACTTCCAAGCCTGTTTCAAAGCGAAATTCAATGATAGCGCCAGCTTCGTTGTTTTGGCCGTGGCGGGTCGCGACGTTCCCTTGGAACTCACTTTCAGCACCCAAAGCATCCCTCACCATCCGCCTCATAACATCTTCACGCGATACAAAAGGGGAGAGCCCCAAGATGCCACCGACCGCTGACGCGGTGATCTTTCCCAGCCTCGCTTCGAACCAAGCTTCGCTTAACTGTTCCATGTGGTATCTCCATTTAGGCCGGGGCCATTTTCTTTGTGCCATTGACTATGGCAGGCTACGCAAAGCCACCGCACATCTAAGGGATGATCGTAATTGTCGTGGTGACCATGTATTCGCCCAACTGCGCCACACTCTTGGCACGCGTCGGGCTTGCTTAGCTTTCCATCTCGAACGGCGTTGCCTACGGCGTTTCGCGCTTTAGACTTTTTGGGAAACCGCTCTTTGTATTCTCTCTGATGTTCCAGCGTTTGACGTGATCCACGGTTGCGGTCGTAGGCCCGATAGTAATCAATTCTCTTAGAGCGATTGTCCGTGACATCTGACTTATTGCAATCTTTGCACTTATTCACGTGCCCATCTGCCATCCGTGGGTGCCGATAAAACTCGCTTAGAGGCTTATCGGCACCGCACTTAAAACAAGGCTTTGACGAGGCAATTTGTTTGTTTTCCATGGCCTCGCCTAACTTAGAAACGAAGCAAAGTCGATTAGAAGGGTATGCCGAAATCATCATCGTCTCCGAGATGAGTATCAACCTTTTTTGCCTTGCCGACCACAAGTTCCGTCCCTTCGCAGGGCTTCACATCGCGCACCCAGTTGCCGCTCATCGGCCCATCGCGGCCTTCCATTTCCCAAACTTCGACAGACAGCACCATTTGCTTGTCGGCAAGCGCCACCAGCAGTTCGTCGTCGGACGGTTCCACGCCTTTTGCTGCCAGCTTTCCGCCTGCCAAAGCATCGATCTTGGCGAGCATCCGCAAAGCCTTGTCGCGCTTGTCGCCGGGGTTCTTGGCGTTCGGGTCGTTATCTTCCACCCACAACTTGGTGAAGATCACCCGGCGCGCCACTTCATCCGGCTTCACCACGTCCCAGCGCAGCTTAACGTAGCGGTCGCCATCCTGCGTCTTGTCCCACTTGGCTTCCTTGATGAAGGCGCGAACCTTAGAACCAGCGGGGATGGGTTCCATGTTGTTTTCGGGCGGGGTGTATTGCTGCCGCTGTTCGGCAGTCTGTGCGGCAAGGTTTTCGCCGGTTGATACGCTCCAGAATGACATTATGCTTTCTCCTGTTCTTCGGCCTTCACGGCCTTGGCTTTGATGCGCTGCGTAATACCCAGCGCGTCGGCAAGCGGGTTTGTGCCTTCGGCGAACGGCAATGGCGCGGTGATGCCCAGCCCGTTCTTCGACACAGATGCGGCGGTGGCGTGACACACGAACTCACGGTCGCCAGTGCTCACGACTTTCTTGCGTTCGCCGTCATCGCCGCGCAATGCAGCCGCCAAGCGGACAAAACCCACAACGTCCACATCATCCACGAACGGCGCGATCGACTTGTTGTTGAGCCGCAAGGAATGGCGCTGATAATCGTCGGTATCGGGAAGCCGTATGGTTTCCAGATCGGCATGGGCAATAAAGATCACTGCCATCTGGCGACGTTCGTTCAATGCCCCTGCGGCCCTGCGGACGCGGTGCTGCATTGCTGCCAATGCCTGAAAGCCCGCGCCATAGCCGCCAAGCGCGGTTGACAACGTTTTGGCGCGGCCATCCTTTTCCAGAATTTCGCGGGTAAACACTTCTTCCAGCTTGGTGACGCTGTCGATCACAATCGTGCTGTAGTCATGTTCTTCCTTGAGCAGCGCCATCATTTGGTCAAACAGTTGTTCGCTGCTACCTGCGACGGGGAATGCGTCGGGAGTTTCCACCTTCTTGCTGATGCGCCCAACGCCGTCTTCGACGCGGATAAAGATGGGTTTCGGGAAAGTTGCGGCAAGTGAAGTCTTGCCGGTTCCTGCTTCACCTACGATCGTAATGACCGGAGGACGCGGGGCAGGCTTCGCAATTGTGCTAAGCAATGTCATTCGGTTTCTCCACATTGGGATTGATCGGCAGGACGATCCACTAACGCTGCGAGGCCTTGCCTAGCGGTGAAATATCGCTAAGGTCAAGCGGTAACTGACATAGGAAACCTAAGATGCTAACGACGCAAGAAATTGCTGAGCGGCTCAAGGACAGGCGGATACCCCTTGTCTCTAAGGCCACAGGCATTCACCATAACACAATCGCAGCAATCAGAGACGGCAAGACAGCAGACCCCTCGCACAGAGTTATAAAAGCCCTGTCGGACTATTTTGATGGGACGCCTGCGCCATGAATATAATCAGCAAAAAGTCGGCTTTAGAGCAGGGCTTAAAGCGGTACTTTACAGGTGCCCCGTGCAAGTATGGCCATGTTGCCGAGAGGCACGCTGCCAATTCCTGTTGTGTTGAATGCAATCAGGAGAATTACAGGCTTTGGAGCAAAAATAATCCAGGCAGGGAAAGAGAAAGAAGCAGAAAAAAAAGGGCTTCCGATCCCAAGAAATATCGAGAATATCACAAGTGCCTAAGGCTCAAAAATAGAGAAAAAGAAAACGAACGAAACAGAAAATGGCATGCTCTCAACAAACAAAAAGTTAGCCTGAGAAAGAAAGCGTGGCGGATGGGAAATCCAGAAAAAGCCGCCCTCTTGGATCGAGCAAAGGATGCGCGAAGGAGGTCTTTTAAAAAGCAGGCGTTTGGCAGCCATAATGCAAAAGATATTTTAGATTTGCTTTTAAAGCAGAGGAATGAATGCGCAGGATGCCGCGTTTCTTTAGCATCTGGATATCACGTAGATCACATAGTCCCCCTATCCCGCGGAGGCGGGAACGGCATTGAGAACATTCAATGTCTTTGCCCCCCGTGTAATTTATCGAAGGGCGCTTTAACAATGGAAGAGTGGCGCGAGAGGCAACCTCAATGATGGCTGACAAAGGCAAAGACAACTTCGCGCCCTTGATGCGTGAAGTCGCCACCCGCCTGCTAGGCAAGCCAACATCACAGCGCGGGCAAGAGTTGCGCTACGGTAAACAGGGAAGCCTCTCAATTGATCTGGGAAAAGGCACGTTCTTTGACCACGAAGCCTGCGAAGGCGGCGGCGTAATCGACCTTATACGGCGCCAAAACGGCGGCAATGCTGCCAGCGCCATGGCATGGCTTGAACATCAAGGACTGCGAGACACAAAGCCCCAAGGCAATGTGATCGACCGCAGCTTGCGCGGTTTCTGGGTGGCAAGCGATGGTTCGGATGTCCGCATCGTTAGCGAACCTGCCGAGGTGCACGGCGTCAAACTGAAGCCGGGGCAAGAGATTGTCGCTACGTTCAACTATTTCGACAGGGATGGTGCGCTGCTTTACCGCAGCCACCGGATTGAACCAGGAGACAACGGGGCGCGCAAGACATTCCGACAAGACAGGCCGGACGGGCAAGGTGGTTGGGCATCGAACGCAGGTGATGCCCGCGCGCCATATCGCCTGCCGGAGTTGCTGGCGTCAGATGGCCCCGTTTATCTGGTGGAAGGCGAGGCACAAGCGGACAAGCTGGCAAGCTGGGGATTGACTGCTACGTCCCTTAAAAACTGGTGTGAGGACTTTGCGCAAGCCGTTACGGGGCGTGCCGTTTACATTTTGCCGGACAATGACGCTGCTGGCGCAAAGCAGGCGCAAAAGGCGCGCACGCTGTTGGAACAAGCCGCGTGCCGCGTTGTCGAAGTCACACTGCCGGGATTGCCTGACAAGGGGGATGTTCTCGATTGGGAAGGCAACGCAGATGATCTGGCGGCGCTTATTGGTAAGACCGGATTGCCGCACCCTTCATTGCCGTTTGTCTGGTTCGAGGATGCGAAGCCCAACCTGGACGCAAACGACTTTATAGAAGGGATGCTGACGGATGGTTCAATGTCGGTTATTTACGGCCCTTCCAACTGCGGCAAGACGTTCTTTGTGATTGACCTTGCCCTGCACGTTGCATGGGGCAAGCAATGGCGGGGCCGCGAAGTGGAGCGCGGCGCTATCGTGTATCTTTCCCTTGAAGGCGCGCAAGGTGTGCAAAACCGCATGGCTGCATTTAGCGAACATCACAAATGCGGCCCGCTGCCGTTTGTCGCCATGCCCAAGCCTATCAACCTTCTAAATGACGATGCAGACGTGCGAGCCGTGATCCAGCTTGTCGAATATGTTGGGGCAAAAACCGAACTCCCCGTCCGCATGGTGATTGTCGATACCTTGAGCCGCGCTATGGCAGGAGGGAACGAAAATTCGTCAGAGGACATGACGGGCATGATCGGCAATTGCGACCGCATCAAGCACGCTACAGGCTCGCACGTCTGCATTGTCCACCACAGCGGCAAGGAAGAGGCAAGAGGCGCACGCGGGCACTCTTCTTTGCGCGCCGCCACCGATACCGAGATTGAAATCAAGCGCGACCCGGAAGTCACGCGCAGCATCGTGAAGGTGGTCAAGCAGCGCGATCTAGAGGCGATTGATCCGCTCGCCTTCACGCTTAAAAGCGTGATGCTGGGCACTAATCGGCGCGGCAAACCTGTCACCTCTTGCGTGGTTCTGGATGCCGAAGAAACCATCACGCTAGGGCGCTTCCAGGGCCTGTCAGGCAAGGAGCGCGAAGCCCTGGAGGTGCTGTGCGAACTGATCGAAGCCCGCTCAATCGACCCCCAAACAGGCGAAATTTCGGCTGTCCCGGCACCTGTTTTTACGGGTGATTGGAAGCAGGCACTTGGGACAACCGGGACAATCAGCCGGGACAATCAGGAAACCGCGCGCCGCCAATTCAATCGGCTTCTCACTACATTGAAAAACAAAGGGAAAATTGCTTCTGATCGCACAAGCGTAAGCCTTCCGGCGGACAATCGGGACAAGACGGGACAATGAACGGGACAAAAAAACGACAAGGGTGGCAGCCGGGACAAACGGGACACCACCCTTTAGGGGTGTCCCGTTGTCCCGCCCCAGCCTCGCAACTCTTATTCAAACGCAGAAAGGAACTGACATGAACCACGAAACCGAAAGGACTGAAGCTATGGCTTGCAAGATGACCGACGAACAAATGAAAGGCATTGATGAGGCATCCGCGCACGCCGCCATCCTGATTGCCAAACAAGTTCACGAAGCAGGCGGATCCCTCGGCAGTGCCCGAGAAGCTGCGATTGTTGCATTCACTGCCGGGTTTGATGCGCAGGCCGCTGCGATCTTGGCGGGGGATGCGTGATGGCTCCCGCGCCCAACTCCGACCCAGAACTTACAGCCAAGGCCCGCATCCTGTACGCGTCCCGTAACAACCCAGCGCACCGCAGAGCAATCGAACGCGGCGATTGGGACAAGTGGGGCGCAATGCAACGGGCCGAACGCGATGTGCTGGCGCAGCTAATCCGTGAGCGAACCGCAGGAGGTGACGAATGACCGCACGACGCAAACGCAAGCCGGTGCGCAGCCCGTTGGATGCTGGCGACCGGCCCACAATCGAGCAAATCCGCAACGGCGACTTTGAGCGGGACTTTGTGACCCATGCCGAAAGCAACACGAAGGCAATGGCCTTTCGGCGCAAGGACAACTCGATCATTGAAACCTGGCACAAGCAAGGCGCGGTCGGTTTTGAGGAACCAGCGATGCGGGCGATTGCCGATTGCATCACGTTTTGGGGGCGTATGGGTGAGCCCCGCGTGACTGCCAACTACGGTGAGCGCACTGCCTCATCTACGCACGGGGAAGGCTACACACAACAAGAGGCGGCGGATGAGATTGCTTTCCGCAAGAAGCTGGTGCCACGCACCTATTGGAACGTTTTTGAGAACGTAGTCCGGCACAATGAGCCAGCAGGTGTGGCAGGTTCGCGGTTTGCCAGCACCAGGCCGCAGCAGATCGCCAGCGCCCGTGCAATTGTGGGTCTGGTGGCTAACGTCATTGCGATGCGAATGGGCTATTGACCTTAAACTAAAACCGTGGTAAGCGACCACCATATCTTATTGCGCCTCGCAGCCACACCCGGCTTGCGGGCGCTTTGCGTTAGGGCGTTCGCGTCCTGCCCAACATCCTGTGCCGGACAATCCAAGATAGCGGCGTGGTGCGGGCGAATATACCGATGGGGCCGACTTTCTAGCGGTTCTGATGCTCGGCGCGGGGATAGGTAGGCTGTGGCGGTAACACCTCGCAACCCGCACACACTGGCGGCAAGGCAATCGCCAGGCAAACACCATCCTACATTTCCTTACTAGCGGCGAGAGTGTCGAGTTCAGTGGGCCTGAGAGCCTGCGCAAGTTTGTTAGGGGCGAATGATGGGTAACCGCCAGCAAATCACGCCAGAGCACATCGAGGCCGCTTGCACAATGATGTCAGAGGGTAAAAGCCTTCGCGCTGCGTGCAAGGAACTAGGCATAAACGAAAGCAGCGTCCGGTATCATTTGAATAAGGACGGCGACGCATTCACGCATTCCGCACGCGCGCGAGAATTGGGCTGCGATGCTTTGGCTGATGAATGCCTTGAGATTGCGGACGACAAGACAATCGACCCGGCTGACAAGCGCATTATGGTGGACACACGCATTCGCCTGATCGGCAAGTGGTCGCAGCGTTACAGTGACAAGCTTATGGTGCAGAACAACACGACGGTGACGCATCGGTATGACCTCGAAAATCTCCCCGACGCGGAACTTGACCAGCTTGAGCGCATCCTTGCCCACGCTAGAGCAAGTGAGGGCGGCGAGGTCGCGACGGAAGCTTCTAAGCTTCACTGAATACACCAAGAGCAATTACGAGCGGGCTGCGCACCACGAATTGATCGCCGAGAAGCTGGAAGCGGTTGAACGCGGCGAGATTGACCGGCTGATGATCTTCATGCCACCGAGGCATGGCAAGTCCGAGCTGGTGTCGGTTCGCTTCCCTGCCTGGTATTTGGGGCGCAACCCGTCGCACCAGATCATCGCGGCAAGCTACGCGCACAAGCTGGCGGCGAAGTTCGGGCGGCAGGTTCGCAACCTGATCGCGGCGAAAGAGTTTCAATCGGTGTTTCCCGGCGTATCGCTGGCACCGGATAGCGAAGCCAGAGACCTGTTCAGCACCTCGCACGAAGGCGCATATCTGGCGACCGGCGTTGATGGTTCGGTCACTGGTTCGGGCGCGCATATCGCTATCATTGATGACCCTGTGAAGGGGCGCAAAGAGGCGGAAAGCGAAACCGTCCGTGATACGGCATGGGATTGGTATCAGGGCGACCTTTACACCCGCTTGATGCCTGACTCGGCCATAGTGGTTTGTCAGACTCGCTGGCACCAGGACGATCTATCTGGCCGCATTCTTGAGAACGAAGGGCGGATTGAAGACGGCGGGCAATGGACGGTTCTGGAACTGCCCGCGCTGCACCCTGATCGTGGTGCGCTGTGGCCCGAATGGTATAATGTGGAGACGCTGGAGCGCATCCGGCAGGCGATTGGCCCGCGCGACTTTTCGGCGCTGTATCAGCAGCAGCCGCAACCGGACGAAGGCACGTTCTTTCAGCGCGGATGGTTCAAGAGTTACGACAAGCTGCCGAATTGCCGCTATTACATCACGACCGATTTTGCGGTCACAGACGGCGGCGGGGACTACACTGTCCTGACCGTGTGGGGGATTGCAAGTAATGGCGACATCTACCGCGCGGCGCAATGGAAAGACCGCACTGCTAGCGACGTCTGGATTGAACGGCTGCTTGATCTTATCGCCCGGTGGAAGCCCCTGTGTTGCTTCGGCGAAAGCGGTGTTATTCAAAAGGCTGTTGAGCCTATCCTCAAAAGGCGAAGCCGGGAGCGTGGAGTTTACTGTCGCTGGGAATGGCTCCCGTCCGTCAGCGATAAGCCGACACGAGCGCGCTCTTTCCAGGCGCTTGCGGCGTCCGGTCGCGTCCATTTCGAGCGAAGTGCGGATTTAAGCGAGTTTCTGGTGTTTCCCGCAGGCAAGCATGATGATGAGGTTGATACCGCCAGCCTGATCGGGCGGGCGATTGACCAGGCGCATCCGGCGATTGTGCGCGAGCAAGCTAAAGCCAAGCGGCGTGACCGTTGGGATCGTGATGACGAAGAGGACGTAAATTGGAAAACGATCTGATGCGTCACGCAGTGGAAGCTAAACGACTGTGCGCTGACGCTATCGCTGCGCTTTATGCGTGGTTGCAGCGCATGGGCTGGCGGCTGCGGCGCATTTGGGGGCGGTTGAATGGAAGCTGATCTTACCGTCCAGTCATTCATTACTGACTTTGAGGACGCAGAGCGCATCACCTATGACGCGCGCGCCAAGTCGGAGCAGTGCCGTGATTACTTTGACGACAAGCAACTGACCGAAAAGGAACGCACCGCACTGGAAAAGCGCGGGCAACCGGCTGTCATTTTCAATGAGATCAAGCCCAAGGTCAAGACGATGCTGGGGCTGGAAAAGCAGACGCGCAAAGACCCCAAGGCATTCCCGCGCAATTCTGCCGACGAGGACGCTGCACGTGCCTGCACTGACGCCATCCGGTTTGTGTGCGATGATAGCCGGTGGGATGATGTGCGATCGGCTGCTGCCAAGAACATTGCGATTGAAGGCACGGGCGCTGTGTTTGTGGGCGTTAAGCCTATCAAGGTAACGCGCGGGCAACTGATGCGCGGTTCGTCAATGACACCGCCGATGCAATACGACCCTGAAATTCGCAAGGTTGCGTGGGATCGGTTCTATTACGACCCGTATAGCGCCGATGATGACTTCGGTGACGCGCAATTCAAGGGGCTGGTGGTTTGGCTTGACCTTGACGAAGCGCGCAAGTTGTTTCCCGACGCGGACGACGTAATCCTTGACACGTGGAAATCGTCCAGCGCGGGTGAAACCTATGACGACAAGCCAAAGTATAAGACATGGGCGGATCACAAGCGCCGCCGCGTAAGGCTTTGCGAGCATTATTTCCGTGACGGCGATGCGTGGATGTATTGCGTATTTACCGGCGCGGGCTTCCTGATCGAGCCGGGGCCGTCGCCCTATCTTGGTGAGGACGGCCAGCCCGAATGCCCGATCAAGGCTATCTCGCTCTACGTTGACCGCGACAATAACCGCTACGGCGAAGTGCAGTCAATGATTAGCCCGCAGGATGAGATCAACAAGCGGCGGTCAAAGGCGCTGCATACGTCTAACACGCGGCAGCTTCGGGTGTCGCCTGCAGCGGGCATGAGCGCGGATAAGGTGCGCAAGGAACTGGCGCGTCCTGACGGCGTGTTTGTGGGTGAGCAGGGGGACGTTGAAGTCCTCGGCACGACAGATATGCTGATGGGCAACCTGAACCTGATGCAAGATGCACGGGAACACATTCATCGCGTCGGCGCAAATAGCGCAATGGCTGGCAAGGACGTGGGCAGTTCATCGGGCAAGGCAATTGCGTTGCAGCAGATGGGCGGCATGACCGAGGCTGCGGACTATTTGGACGCAATCCGTCGCTTGTCGCTGGAAGTTTACCGTTCGGTGTGGGCGCGCGTTCGCCAGTTTTGGACGGATGAACGCTGGGTCAGGGTTACGGACGACGAATTGAACGTGCGGTTTGTGGGCCTCAACCAGCCTGTCACCGCATTGCAGGCGATTGCCAAGCAAATGGGCGTGACCAAGGACAACGCCGACAAAGCGCCGCCTGAAGTGCAACAGCAGCTTCAAATGCTGGCGCAAGACCCGCGTTCGCAGATGGTGGTTGCGGTTGAGAACAACGTCACTGAATTGGACGTGGACATTCTGGTTGATGAGGGCGTTGATACGCCGACGATCCAAGCCGAACAGTTCGACACGCTATCCAAGATGGTCGGCACGGCACCGACGCCTGAAATTGGCGCGAAGATCTGGGAACTGCTCATTCGCAACAGTTCTTTCCGCGACAAGGGTGAGATTATCGAAACCATGTCGAAGGGGCCAAGCCCTGAACAGCATCAAATGATACAAATGATGCAGCAAATTCAGGCACAGCTTGCGCAGTTTGAAGTGGTTCAAAAGCAGGCCGATATTGAGAAGACGCAGAGCGAAACCGCTGAAAACCTGGCGCAAGCGCGGGCCATTAGCGAACGCGCGCAGATCGACGCGTTCAAGACCGGCGCGGGGATCGCCGCTTAACAAGTTTCAACGTCGTGAAGACGTGGAGGGTGCCGCCGACCAACGGGCGTTCTGAAAGTGCCGCCGACTATAACGGGCGTTAGGTGCAACATGGCATACAAGAGCCTCGATAACATTCTGAACGAAGACAGCGACACCAATGCGGACATTCGGCCAGCAATGCCCGAACCGCAGGACACGGGCGATACGCCGCAACCAGAGCCTGCACAGGCCGAGGAACCGGAAGCAGGGACGCCGCCTGCTGAAGACGCGCGCAAGGCTGGCCTGGAGGCTGGGATTGTCGCCGAACGCAAGAAACGTCAGGAGATTGAAGCGCAGCTTGACCAATTGCGCCGTGAAATGGCTGCAAGGCCGCAGGAACCTGCACCGCCACCGCCTTCCATTTGGGAGGATGAGGCGGGCGCATTGGGTCACGTAAAGCAAGATGCTGTGTCAATCGCCGTCCAACAGGCCACGTTCCACGCGCGGCTTGATATGTCGGAAATGATGGCACGCCAGACGCATTCGGACTTCGAAGAAATGAAGGCCGAGTTTGTCAAGATGATGCAGGACAATCCCGTCTTGCAGCAGCAGGCGCTTGCTGACCCGCACCCGTGGCAGAAAGCCTATCAGATCGCCAAGAACGCCAAGACAATGGCTGAACTTGGTGCAACCGACATTCAAACATTGGAAGCGAAAATCCGGGAGCAAATTCTTGCCGAACAGCAGGCAATTCAGCCTGCGGCATCGCGCATCCCGCCTTCGCTTTCGACAACCCGCAGCGTTTCCTCGCGCAACGGGCCTGCATGGTCTGGCCCGCCTAGCCTTGGAGACCTTCTCAAGTAACACCGGCTTTCACGTCGTGATGACGTAGCCCCTCCCTAGATGGATTTTTTAACATGGCAGACACCTCCGTTCCCTCGGCCCTTCAGGTCGAGCAGTGGGATAGCAACTTCTTCACCGAATACCTCCACGATGGCGGTTTCAAAGACCTTATGGGCACCAACGAAAACGCGGTGATCCAGGTCAAGGAACAGCCGGGCAAGGGCAATGGTGACAAGATCACTATCCAGCTTATCAACCGCCTGACCAACGCCGCTGTGACCGGCACTTCGACCCTTGAGGGCTTCGAAGAGGACATGGCGCAGCGTTCGTTCTCGATCACCGTGAACAAGCGCCGCAACGCAGTCCGCATTCCCGAAATGTCGGAAGTGCAGTCGGCAATCTCGCTGCGCGATGCCGCCAAGGCAACGCTGCTCGATTGGGCAATGGAAGACACCCGCGACCTTGTGATCCGCGCTCTGGGTTCGCTTAACGGCACCCGCTTCGAGGATCGCACCGCCGTCATTGCTGACGCATGGCTGGTGGACAACAAGGATCGCACTGTCTTTGGTGCCTATGCGCGTGGCGGTTCGGCAGGCGGCGCCGACCTGTCGGCTGACCTTGCGCAGTTGGATACCACTGCTGACCTGTTCAACAAGGATCGCCTTGATGACATGGTTTATGTCGCCAAGACCTGCAACCCGAAGATTCGCCCGATGCGTGACGCTGGCAACGGCAAGCGGTATTATGTCGCTTTTGCCCATCCGGCTGCTTTCCGCGACCTTCGTGCGAGCCTTGACACTGAAGTCCTTGCCCTGACCAACGTGCAGACGCAGGCTTCCAAGCTGTTTGAGGGTGGCGACATCCTTTACAACGGCGTGATCGTCAAGGAAACCGACAACCTGCCGATCTATGAGAACCTTGGTGCTACCGCTGCTGCCGAAGTCACCCCGGTTTACCTCTGCGGCGCGCAGGCAATCGGTGCAGCTTATGCGAACCGCTGGCGTTCGAAGACCGAGGTGTTCGATTACGGCGACAAGTATGGCGTTGCGATTGATGGCATCTACGGCATCGAGAAAATCCGCTTCGGGACCGGCGCGGCTGACACCGATGACTACAAGGATCACGGTGTTGTCACCGGGTTCTTTGCCACCGCTGAAGCGCCGACCGTCCTGACGGCGGTTGCTGCTGAAAACTAAGATGATCGGGGCGGGCTTAACGGCTCGCCCCCTTCTCTTGCAGGAGTAGGCCATTGGTCATAATCCGCCACTCCGTGCGCAGCACTAACATTGCGTTCGGGCAGCGCATCGGCGCGACCGAATGGGATGCTAACCACGATGTTCCGGTTGCCACGCAGGCAGAGGCGAAGCAGGCGTTGCCGACAACGTATTGATGACGCCATTACGGGTTGCGCAGGCGTTGGCTGTTGGTGGTGGTTCTGAAGGCCCACAGGGGCCGCAAGGCGAACCGGGCGAACAAGGTATTCAGGGCGTCGAAGGCCCGCAAGGCATTCAGGGTATACAGGGAATCCAAGGCATACAGGGCGATGTTGGCCCCGCCGTTTCCGCCGAAACAGGAGGTCTTAATGGCTATTTTCCTTAGCGCCAAACCGCCTGCTGATGTCGTTCTCTATACATGGAAGCCGACGCTCGAAAAGGGCGACGAAATTGCTGAGTTCACTCTCACCCCGACCGGCGCGACGATTGACGCCGAAGAGGCGATTAACGGCGAAGTGCAGTTTTACGTGTCGGGCGGCACAGCGGGCGCAACGGCTGCAATCGCGGCTTCGGTTGTCACCGTTGACGGCGAAGAACTTAGCGAAACCATTTATCTGCCGATCATCACCAGCGCAGCGCAGATCGCGCACACGGCGCGGGAATATGTCAACTTTGCGCTGCGCAAGATTATCGGCAACGGTGAAACGCCTTCCGCTGATGAATTGACCGATGCGCTTGAGCGGCTGAATGCGCTTGTTGCGTCATGGCGTGCGCTTGGCGCTGATATTGGCGCGCCGTTCCCGATCTTGGCAGAAACGGTTATTTATTGCCCCGATTGGGCGGTTTCGCCGCTTCGCTACAACCTGCTTGTCGAATGCTGCGAGTTGTATGGCGAACAGCCGACGCAGATGGACGTAATGCGCGCACGGCAAGGCGCTGCGCTGGTGCGCAACATGAACCTGCCCGACGACCGCATGGCGGATTATTTCTAATGCCTGCGTTGCAATACGGCCTGTCATCTTACGAACGGGCCGAGGGCGACATTCCGGGACTGCCTGTCGTCAATATGTATGTTGAAGAAACCGCATCGGAAGGCGTTGTTCTGCAATCCCGGCGCGGGCTGGTGGATCGCGGCGAGGTTATGGGTTCGGGGCCGGTCAAGGCGCTGTTCAAGCGTGACGGGGTGGTTTCGGGCGCATTGCTAGGGGTAAGCGGTTCTTCGCTCTACAGCGGCACCACAAGCGTCGGTGCGGTAACGGGTTCGGGCGCAGTTTCGATTGCTGGCAATGAGACGGGCGCGCTGATATGTGCCGGTGGTTCGCTGCATAGCTGGAACGGCGCGACCTTTGGCACGGTAACGCTGCCGGATGACTTTGACGCGATCAAGGTTGTCGAGGGCGCATCGCGGTTCGTGGTGATCCGTGGGAATAGCGGGCGGTTCTACTTCACCCCGCCTTTGCAGCAGACCTTTGACGCGCTGGATTTTGCCACGGCTGAAAGCGAAGCCGACCAACTGCTGGATGCGCTGTTCCTTGACGACATTCTGATCCTGTTCGGCAAGGAAACGGTTGAGTTCTGGCCGAACACCACTGACAACAATCTGCCGTTTCAGGCGCTGGAAGGCCGGGTGATTGATCGCGGTATCAGGGCGACGGGCTGCGCGACTACGCTAGGCTCGGCCTTTGCGTGGGTCACCAACCAGAACACGATCTGTCTGCAAGACGAAAACAACATTATTTCCAACCCTGGCCTGCAAGAGCGCATCGCGGCATCTACGTCTGTGCGGCTGTTCAATTTCTTTATCGACGGCACCGAGTTTCTGGCGCTGCGCATGGACGACGAAACGCAGGTTTACAATCTGCGGAAGGGTGCATGGAGCAAGTTTGAGACGTTTGGCGGTAATTGGGCTGCAACCTGCCACGCGGGCGGCGTGTTTGGCGCTGCTGACGGCAAGACGCTGGCCTTTGGCGACGGTTACGAGGAATTGGGCGGGGTGCTGGAGCGACGCTTCAGGGCGGGGCTGCCAATTAACGGCGGCGGGATTGATATTTACAACCTGCGTTTGCGGGTTAATCCGGGTCAGACAGGTTCGCTTGCAGGCATATACGCCGACCCCGTGATCGAAATGCGGCTTTCGCCCGATGCAGGGCAGACATGGGGCGTGTGGAAAAGCGCGCAGCTTGGAATGCAAGGCGAATACCGCAAGCGGGTCGAATGGCGGGCCTTGGGCATCGCATCGCGCCCCGCGTTTCTGGCGGAAGTTCGTTTGTCTGACCCTGTGCCGTTAAGGGTTAGCGGCGTTTTCGTGAACGAACCATTCGGCGGGAGAGTTTAATGGCAACCGTTACAATTTTTGATGCGTTCCCCGAAGCTGCGGCGGAAGGCATCCATAACCTTGCGTCTAACACGCTCAAAGTGGCGCTGACAAACAGCGCACCGAGTAAGGCCGCAAACACGGTGCTTGCGGACATTACACAGATCGCGGCGGGTAACGGATACGTCAGCGGCGGCGTAACGGCCACTGTGACGAGTTCTAGCCAGACGGGCGGGGTTTACACCCTGATCCTGTCCGGCGTGTCCTTTACAGCCTCTGGCGGCGATATAGCGGCCAATCGCTACGCGGTTTTGTATAACGGCACGGCGGCAAGCAAGAACCTGATCGCTTATGCCGATTTTGGCCTTTCGGCAGTGATTGCGAACGGCAACACCGAAACCGCTAACGGGACTTGGATCGGTGCCTGATATTACGGTGACTGCGCCGCTTGTTTATAGCGGCGGGGCGTTGCGGACATTTCGTGTTGCGCCGGCGCGGCTGACATATACGGCGGGCAACGTCACTTCCGTGCGGGGAACCGCAACGGGAACGGTAACAACACCAACCTTGAACCGGATTTACCGCCTGGCCGACAAGATCGACGGCGAAAATGACAAGCAGTTCCAGCGCCGTCAGCTTATCTGGCAGCAGTCAATGGAAGCGATTGAGGCGGCGTTTGAGGCCCTGACGGGGCGTGTCAACGAGGTGGAAGCCATCCTCGCGCGGCTGACCGCTGCGGAAGCGTTGGCGCAGACCGCTAACGATACGGCTGTGGCTGCGGTGGCGCAGGTTGAAATAGTTTCGGCGGCGGTTACTGAGACGTTCACTGCGATCGACCCTGTGTTTGGCACCGTTTACACGAACAATTTATAGCCATGATCCGGGCAGCGACGTTCAACGACATTCCGGCGCTCTTGGAGATGGGCCGCAAGTTTGCAGACGAAGCCGGTGTGACCGCTCGCATCGGTTGGGATGATGACAGCGTGCAGGCGATGCTTGAGGGGCTGATTGAAAGCCCGGACGGCATTGTCCTGGTGAGCGAACGCGGGATGATCGGCGGCTATGTCGCAGCGCACCCGTTCAACCGTGCCGCCCGCCTGTTCGTTGAATTGTTCTGGCGTGCTGAGGACGGGCGAGGCTTGGCGCTGCTGAATGCCGCTGAGGCGCAAGCACAGACGCTAGGGGCAACGAAATCGGTGATGGTGGCAATGGACGGCATGGAGCGCACAACACGGCTCTATGGGCGACTTGGCTACGCCTTGTGCGAAGCGCAATTTATCAAGGATCTTGGCTGATGGGTTTGTTTACAGGGCTGGCCCTTGGGGCTTCGGTTATCGGCGGGGCGTTGTCGTCACGTTCCTCAAACAGAAACTCCCGCCGCGCGGCGGAAACTTCGCAGCAGAACACGGACGCGAACGTTGGGCTGGCGCGCGACATTTACAGCCAGAACAGGCAAATCCTGTCCCCGTTCGTGGGGCGGGGCAACGCGGCGGGCAATCAGATCAACGCGCTGCTTGGCCTTGGTGGCGGACAACAGCAGGGCGGGCCGCAAGCCGCTACTCTGCCCGGTGTGGGTTCGCAGTTTGGCGGCGGCTCGGCTGCTAGCTATTACGGGCTTGGCGACACGCCGGGTTTTCAGTTCAGCGGTAATGATTTGTTTTACAACGGGGGCTTCAACCCAGCCGCATTCGGCGGCCAATTCGGCAACAGTCGAGGCACGGCGACGCTGCCCTATGGCGTCCCCTCGCAGCCCAACGGCCTGCCAGCGCAAGGCATCCAACCAACGATCACCAACACCACAACCGGCGTTCCCACTGCGCAGACCGCACAGCAGGCGGCTGAAGGCGCTTTCGATACGTTCCGCAACAGCACCGGCTTTCAGTTCCGGCTTGGAGAAGGGTTGGACGCTGTGGGCAGCACCTATGCGGGGATCGGCGGGTTTCAATCCGGTGCGGCTTTGCGTGGCATCACCGACTACGGGCAGAACTTCGCCTCTAACGAGTTCGGCAATTTTGTGAACGCCCTTGGCAGCCAGCAGGCGGTTGGCGCTAGCGCGGCATCGAGCCTTGCCGGTGTGGGCCAGAACTTTGAGGGCACGGTTATCGATTCGAACAACTTCAACGCGCAGAACCAGATAGGCGCACAGTTGGGGCGGCAGAACCTGCTGGCCAACACGTTCGGCACGCTTGGTGGCGGCGCCTTTCGCTTTTTGACGGGAGGCCGATAATGGACTTTGGGCCGGGAGCACAAGGCGGGTTTCAGAACGCGCTTGCAATGGGAATGCAGTTTGGCCAGTTGGCTCGGCAGGCGCAGGATCGGAAGGAATACAAGAACGCGCTTGCGCAGTATGACCCGTCCAATCCCGAAACGCTGAAGCCTATCATAGCGGCAAACCCGGAAGTCGGGTTGCAGTTGCGTGGGCAGGTTGAGCAGCAGGAAGCGGCGAGGCTTAAGGCAGAACAGGGCGCGGCGGAACGTAGGCTGAAACAGCTTCCGCAAGTTGTCGGCTTGCTTGAGCAAGTGACGGATGATCAGGGGTTCCAGCGGGTGCGTCAAATCGCAGGCCAGCAATTCGGCTTTGACCTCTCCGGCGTTCCTGAAAACTTCAGTCCTCAATGGATGGCCGAGAACCTGCCGATCCTGAAAAGCCTGACAACGCCTGAGGGACGGGAAGCGCTTTCGACCGCAGGTAAGATAGCTGCTGACTTTGGTTACACACCGGGAACACCAGAGTTCGCCGCCGAAGCCAAGCGCATCTTTATTGCGGAACGCGACAAGACAATCACCGCGTCACCGGGCGGGACGATCCTGCGGAACAACCCTTACACTCGCGAAACCGAGGTTTTGGCGGGGCCAACTGCTGGCGCGGGAGGCGCTGCAGACATTCCCATCGCGGTCAATGATGAGACGGGCGAGGTTATGGAATTTCGTGGTGGTCGATGGGTTCCGCAAGGAGGTGCTGGCGGCAACGTCAGCGGCAACTTTCCGGGGCTTTGATGGCGAGCGCGTAACAAGCACCTCCCGCGACCCAGCGAAGAACCGCGCGGTCGGCGGCGTTCCTAATAGCTTCCACACACGCAAGGATGCACAGGGTCGGCCATTGGCCCGCGATAGTGTTCCACCACCTGGTATGAGCATGGCCGCATACGCAGCGCAGTTGAAGCGCCTAAACCCCGACATGGAAGTCATCAACGAAGGTGACCACGTTCACATGGAGCCGAGATAATGGAACTTCCCCCACCTCCTCCCGGTTTTCGTCTTCAGAGTGCCGCCCCGCAAAGGCGCAGCGCTCCGATTAATACCGGCGTAAACCCTGCAACCGTTAACGCCAATCGGGGTGATGAACAATTCCGCTATCTGAAGCAGCGCGATGCTGCAACGGATGCGGAAAAGCGCAAAAAGGAGCGGCGCGAACAGGCGGCAGCGTCCGAAGCTTTATCAAGTTCGGCAACGTCAATAGATCGCACTATCAAGATATTGGAAGACATCAGGGCAGATGCGTCCGACGCCGGGGGTTTTTTTGAAACGGGCACCACTGGTACAATAGCACGGGCTGTCCCGCTGTTTAACAACGCCGGCAAAGATTTGTCGCGCAAACTACAGGCCGTGAAGGGATTGAACGCATTTAGCGCGCTCAAAGACTTGGCGGTGCAAGGCGTGAAGCTGACGCCAATTTCCAACGCAGAAATTGAACTTGCAGCGTCTTCGGTTGCCAACATCGACCCCGACTTGTCGCAAGAAGAATTTATCGCTGCGGTGGATCAGGCGATCAGTTTTCACACCAACGCGCTTAACCAGATCAGGCGAACATCCGCCCCGCAGCCCACCACGAACCGCACGGCCCCACCACCTGACATTCTAGCCATTATGCGCAAATACGGGGGCCTGTGATGAAAGAATACAGCGACGAACAGATCTATGAGGCCATGCGCCAAGCCGATGCGGCGGGCGATGCTGATGCTGTTCGGGCGCTTATGGCGGCGTTGCAGTCTGGTGCGTCACAGCCCGAAATTGAGGCAATGGCTGATGAGCGCGGGCTGAAAATTAATCCCGACCAGCTTGCCGCCAACATCGGCTCGCGTGATGCGGGCGGCCCGGTCAATGTGATTCTTCCGCCGCAACGCTCCGTTGGGCAGGACTTGGCGACCTCGGCGGTCAATATACCGGTAGGCTTGGTGCAAGGCGTTGGTGAGTCACTTATCGACTTCCCGCTGTTCGTTTCCCATGCTGTGCAGAATACGATTGATCGCGGCATTTCGTTCGCAGGCGAAAAAGCCTTGGCCGCATTAGGCTTTGACAAACAGGCGAACGCACTAGCGCAAAACACGCAGCAGGTCATTCAAAGACGGAACGCGCTGGCAACCCCGGTCGCCGATGTGTTCAACGAATATGCCCCTGCACCAAAGGGTTTTGAGACGCAGCGTGACGTTGCCCGGTTTGTTGGCGGATTCCTTGTTCCAGGGCCAAAGGGCGCAAAGGGCGCAAAGGGCGCAAAGGCACTTTTCCGCGCTCCGAAACCGGCTGCTCCGGCTGGTTCTGGACGCCTGATCGACGACGCAGCGGGCGTTGTGGCCGAAGGTCAGCGACGGGGCGTTCCTGTGTTCACAACGGACGTAAAGCCCCCGAAATCCGGCGCGGGGCGCTATTTCAAGCAAACCCTGCCTGAGAAAATCCCCTTCGCAGGCACGTCCGGGCCGCGTCGAGATCAGCAAGCCGAGCGCATCCGCGTGGTGGGCGATGTGTTGGAAGAATTTGGCGGCAACGCGAGCCGGGAACTGTTCGACAATAGCGGCGGGGTGGTTGACGATATTGCCAAGTCGATTTCCGCCGAACGCAGTAAGCGGCTGACCACCCTATCCAATGCGAAAAACAGCGTGATTGATGGGGTTCCCGGAAGCGTCGCCACCCCCCGCGCTGTCGCTGCGATAGATCGGCAAATTGACGAACTGGGGAAGCTGGGAGCCGCTGAGGTTCGCCCTGTTATCGCGAGGCTGCAAAGCTGGAAGTCGGCTTTGACGGGCGAGACGCAGCGCATTGACACGGGCATCCTTGACGCGAGCGGGAATCCCATCATTCGGGAAATCGCGCCAGAACGCACCCTCCGAGTGATCGAAGATTTGCGCAAGATCATGGGCGAGTCCTTCAAAGACCCGAATCTAGCTGGCATCCGCACTATCGGCGAAAAGTCCTTGAACGCGATCTACGGCCCGCTGCGTGAGGATATGGGTAGTTTCATCCAGCAACAGGCGGGTGCTGGCGCTCGTAATCGCTGGTCAAAGGCTAACAAAGAATTAGCGGCAATGGCTGGCGAATTGTCATCTGCGCGTTTCCGCAACGTGCTGCGCGACGCAGACACTACGCCGGAGGTTGTGGGCCGCATCCTGTTTGATTCCCCTGACAATGTGAGTGACGCGGCGCGCTTGGTCGCCAACCTTCCCCCTGAAGGCAGGAAGAAGGTGCAGGCAGCATTGCTGCAACGCGCTTTTGACCGGGCGGGCGGCTCAAGCGGCGATGGTGTTAGCGTCGAACGGTTCCTGAACAACCTTAACTCGCTTTCCGGCAAGATCGGCGTAGCGTTTGAGGGCGCTGACAGGCAGGCGCTAGAGGGCGTGCGTAGGCTGCTTGAGGCAACCCGGCGCGGGGCTGCTGCTGGTGCCAATGTCCGCACTGGTGAACAGAACCTCCCCGCTGTCATGGGCATTGCCGCCACACAAACGCTTGGCCTTACTGGTGGCGTTGCCTCTCTTGGCGTCGGCGGCTTGTTGGCCCGCATTTATGAAAGCGCGCCGATGCGCAATCACATCATGCGGCTTGCATCCACAAGGGCAGGCAGCCCGCAAGAGGCGAAGGCGCTTCAAGTGCTGATACGCAGCGCCGCCCCGATTGTGAACCAGTGGCGGGAAACCTTGCCCCGCGCGCTCAACGACAATCCTGCTGGCAGATTAGCCGCCGAAGAACAGCAGACGCAAGAACCACAATAACCATTCGCCCCACCAGAACAGCGTCACCGCTGCGGAGATTCTGGAAAGCACAATCATTCCCCCCTGTAACACAAGAGCGGCCTTGCGGTCGTTTTTTTATGCGAGTGACACATGGCCGCTGAACTTATCACGCTTCCCTTCCGTCCGGTGATTAACGCGCGGGGCGTTCTTGAGCCAGGCGCACTGCTTGACGTGTACCAGACGGGGACGACAACACGGGTTACGATCTACACCGACGCAGACCTTTCGGTTGAGGCGACCAACCCTGTTGTGGCTGATGCGTCAGGCGTTTTTCCTTCGATCTATTTCGACAACGCCACGGCTGTGCGCGTGCGCGTGCGGCAGGCCAACGGAACAGTGATCGGCGATGCTGACCCGTATTTTTCAGACGGGTTTTCTTCAACTGACATTGGCATCCAGCGCGCCGAGGCTGGCGGGATTGCGCGCCAGATTGCGAGCGTGGTTCAAGAGACGGTGATGAGCGTCAAGGACTTCGGTGCACTCGGAGACAACTCGACCGACGACACTGCTGCGCTCAACGCGGCGTTGGCCGCAGCCAAGCTGGTCGGCGGGCGGCTGGTGTTCCCCTCGGGCATCTATCTGCACACCGGCCTGTCGGCGACCGAGTTGCGCTTCGTGAAGTTAGAAGGTGTGGCACGCGGATCGTTCGGTTCTGCTGGTGCCAATGGCGTGAGGCTGGTCTGCACCGCCGCCGCCGCCAACCACATCGACCTGATTAACCCGCACGGCGTCAGGATCGCTGACTTGCAGATGGAGACGCACCCGACCGTCACACCTACGGCTGGTGCTGCCATCAGGCTCTACGGCACAAACGGCAGCGCGGCCTACGTCTCGATTGAGAACGTCCGCATCGAGAAGCACTTCAACGGCATCCTCAATGACGGCCTTAGCAACTCCGACATCAGGGACTGCCTGCTAGTGCGCGGGATCGGCACTTCCGGGATAAACCTTGTTGGCAGCGCCAAGCGTGTCGATCAGGTTCGATACAAGGGCATCATCATCAACAGCGAGGTTGTTGGTGGCTCGTTGACCCAACATGGTTTTGTGTTTGGCAACGATGTCCATACTGTGTGGATTGAGGATTGCTCGGCCTTGCAGGCGCGGTGGGGTTACTACGTGACCGGAGCAATCCCCGCCGAGTTTCTTTACTTCGACCACGCCGAGGCAGAGGCGTGCAACTCGCACGGCTTTGTGATCGACAAGACCAAGCACCTGCGCATCGAAGGTGGCTATTCCAGCATCAACGGCGGGCACGGCTACCTGTTTAGCGGAAGCTTTGCCTCGACCGCGCGAATGTTTGCTCCTGACGCACGCGGCAACGCGCAGCACGGCATCTTGCTGGACGGTTCTGGCGGCGTCGAGATCATCGCGCCGCGCATCGGGATGAACTCGAACGGCACTCCCGGGGCCTTCCACGGCATTGCTGTAGGCGGGGGCGTTGGCAACTTCTCGGTCATCGGCGGCAAGATCGGCGGCGATATAAACCTGCAAGGCACTGGCGCGCAGGGGTATGGCATTTTTGTCAACGGCGGAGCATCAAACAACTACCGCATCCTTGGTGTGGACTTGCAGGGCAATCAGGCTGGCGGGCTGAATGACGAAGGCACCGGCACCAGCAAGCGCATCAGGGACAACCTTGGTGCCAATGACTACGGCACCTCGCGAGGTGCCGTGACTGTCACCACCGGCAACACCACCGGCAACTTTGCGCACGGCCTTGGGGGTACCCCGTCGCGTGTGCAGGTGACGCCGCGCGGTGATCCGGGTGCTCGATTTTGGGCCACGGCGACCTCGACGGACGTGGTGGTTAACCTGTCGGCTGCGGCAGGAGCGGACATCACCTTCGACATCGAAGCTGTCATTTAGTGGCCCGTCAGTTGATAAGCGAACTTGCATCTCTGGCTGGCGCCAATCGTGATTTTACTTGGTCAGTCAGAACAAAAGGCGCGTGAGATGAAGAAGGCAATTCGTGATGTGCAAGCTGGACGGCTCCAGCGCGTTTGTGCGCCTGGCGCTGGGCTGTCTGGCGCGAGGGCGCTAATGTGTGCGTGAGGGTGATGCGGTGACGTCACCTGAATTTGCCGAGATTACGGCTCTCAAAACTACGGTTGCAGCGCAGTCGCGCGGGCGGCGGGTATGGTGTTCAATCCGCCATCGCTGTTCGATGGTGGGATTGTCGGGCAGTTGTTCGACTTCACCGATGGGGCGACTGGCATAGACATGACTGAAACGGTATTCCTTGGACTGGTCGTGGCGGGAACCAGCATCATCACGGCGATCCTCGGCGTTGCACTGCAGGGCTGGCTCGGCGCGAAGCAAGCGACCAACGTGGAGGCGCAGACCGGCCTCAACGCGCTGATGGCTGGCATCGACGCGGCGAACAAGATGGCCGAAACGCTCAACACCAAGTTGCAGTGGGCGGAAGCGAGGATCGTTGCAATAGAGCGCCAAGCCTACCAGGTGCTGTCCGAGAACAACCGCTTTCGCGTGATCCACGGCGTGGATCCGACCCACTCGCTTGAAGGCTTCGAGCCGATCCCGAAGGAAACATGGGATGAGTTCGTCAAGCGCATTGGAAGGGTAACACAATGAGCAAGCGTCTGTTCGATACCTTCCGCCGCATCCTCGGGCGCGGCAGTCCCGCACCTAAGCCCGACACCATCAAGGCGATTAACGAGCGGCTGAACGAGGCTTTGAAGGATGCGCCGGTTATTCCCGAACGGGAAGTTTCGTTAGAAAAAGCGCCGGAAACTTCCCAAAACACACCGAACGGGAAGTTCGACACAGCGGCATTCTTCGCTGTCCTGCGCCAAGGCTCACTGCGCCACAAGAAACCGTCGCAAGTCATCGGCACCGAAGCCATCCTGAAGGCCATGCACGGCCTGCCGGTTAGCTGGGTGGCCTATGCTTTGGCCACGGCTTACCATGAAACAGCCTACACCATGCAGCCGATCAAGGAACGCGGCGGACGCGCCTATTTCATGCGGATGTATGACAAGACCGGCAAGCGTCCCGGCGTGGCCAAGGCTCTCGGCAACACGGTGGAAGGCGACGGGGCAACCTTCGCCGGTCGCGGTTACGTGCAACTGACAGGCCGCGCCAACTACGCCAAGGCTTCGATCAAGCTGGGCGCTGATCTGGTGGGCAAACCTGACTTAGCCATGCAGCCGGACATCGCCGCCCGCATCCTGCGTGAAGGCATGACCGACGCATGGTTCACTGGACGCGGTTTCGTGGCGTTCCTGCCATCTGAAGACCCCGCCACGGTGACGCAGTTCACGCAGGCGCGACGCATCATTAACGGGATGGATCAAGCGGGCAAGATTGCGCTTGAGGCTATCGGCTTTCAGGCGGCGCTGATTGCGGGAGGGTGGGAATGAAACTGCTGAAAGACCTGCTTTACAATCACAACAACGTCAACCTCGACATTGCGCGGCTGTCTGCATTCCTTGGCGTGCTGGGGTTCCTCGGCGCGACGGGATATAACCTATTCCTCGGCGGCGACTTCGAGCCGACTGCGTGGGGCGCTGGGTGGGCCGCACTGTGCGGTGGTAACGCGGCATGGATTTACGCTCGCCAACAGCACGAAGCGACGGGGGGTGGCGAATGATCTTCCCCGACATCACCACACACGATGGCAGGCGCGCGCTTTCGTTCCTCGCAATCCTTGGCGGGGCTATGGTTTTCAGCCTGTTCATCTGGATCGCCCTTTACCTGCTTTGTAATGAAGCTGGCCTCGTGTTTTGGCTGGCGATCGCCGCTCACGTGCAGGTGCTGGTCGGCATGACCGCGCTTGGCTTTGCGATGGGGCGCAGGTTGCAGGCCAGCGTCAGCAAGGACGGGGTGACTATCAACGACAGCACGATTGACGTGCATACAGGAGAAAAATGACATGGAAAAGTTCACTCAGAAGCAGTTTATCATTCTCGGCCTGGTTGTTGTCGGCATGATTGCCGTGGGCTGGGCTATCGTGGCGACCGTGGGCAGCGTGTTCTGATGCTCTGGGCTGGGTTCATGATCGTGCGCGGGTGGCTGTCAAAGGTGCCTGCGTGGGTTTGGGTCGCGCTGGCCTGCGTCGCGTTCTGGTATTGGGAGCGCGACAATCACGCCGACAATCGGGAAGCCGAAGTGCGCGCCGAAGAACAAGCCGCCCATGCCGTTACGAAAGCCTCTCTGGAAGCCTTGGCGGGCGATCTGGCGCGCCTGGTCAAGGAAGGCGAGGAGCGCGTCCTGCGTGTATCTGAGGCCAAGGAACGGGCAGATAAAGAGGCGCTGTCCCTGCGGCGCTCAATCGACCGCCTGAAGCGCGTCGATACGTCCGATCCGTGCGTGACGCCGCGTGAGGTTTTAGAGGCGGGGTTGTGAGCATCACCATACGCAATTGGAAAGGCGACTAAATATGCCAAAAAACGCGGTTTTGAGCATCGCCCTTTTATGCCTTTCCGCCTGCTCCCACACCGGCGGAACCGAAGTGCGGACAGTCTATGTCCCCACGCCCGTCCCCTGCGATGCCGACATTCCCGCAGAACCGCCCCACGTAGCCGACCAGCTTAACGGGCAAGCCGCGCACGATCTGGCGATTGTCGCCGCGTCTGCTCTTTCCCTTCGTGTCTGGGGAAAATCGCTACAGGCCACACTTCAGGCGTGTGCCGAATAATTCCCTGCAACAGCAAGGCGAAAACCAATGGCGAACCCCGCCCTGGCACAAGACGAAATGCTGGAAGCCCTGAAGCTGGTCAGCGAATATGGGTCAATCACTGAAGCCGCCCGTGTTGTCGGGTTAAACCGGAGCTCGCTACAATACCGCGTGAACCGCGCCCGCGAAGCCGTCAGGGCCGGAACGCTTGACGCCGACCTTGCCACCCGCGTTCCGCTCGGCCACCGCATCAAGGGCGTATCGACGCTCTACAACGAAGAAGGAGCGATCAAGGCGCAATGGGTTAAGACTGATGTTGATGCGGCACAAGTGGAAGAAGCCCGTCAGGCTGCGTTTGCCGCTATGGCAGGGGACTTACCCCGCGCCGCGCCCATCGCAGCGCCAACCGTCTCCCTGGCCGACCTATGCACGCTCTACACATTCACCGATTACCACGTTGGTATGTTGGCATGGCGCAAGGAAAACCTTGAAGCCGATTGGGACAATGGGATTGCCGAACGCATGGGCAACGCGGCCATGACGTATCTAGTGACCGCCTGCCCTGCCAGCCAACACGGCATTGTGAACATTCAGGGCGACTTTCTACACTGGGACGGCCTGCAAGCGATCACGCCAACGTCAGGCCATGTGCTGGACGCTGACGGGCGGTTCGGCAAGGTTGTGGACGTAGCGATCCGCCTCATTCGGGCGCTGGTGGCAAAGGCGCTGGAAAAGCATGCGGTCGTCACCCTGCTAATCTGCGAAGGCAATCACGACATTGCCTCTAGCCTATGGCTGCGCAAGATGTTCGGCGTGCTGTATGAGAACGAACCGCGCATCACGGTCTACGACAGCGAAACGCCATACTATGCTATCGAGCATGGCGAGGTGATGCTAGGCTTTCACCACGGCCATCTGCGCAAGAACGATAGCCTCCCGGCGCTGTTCTCGGCGCAGTTTCGCGAGATGTGGGGACGCAGCAAGCGTTGCTATATCCACACAGGCCACCGCCACCATAAAGAAGTCAAGGATCACCCCGGCGCGCGGGTTATCCAGCACCCGACATTGGCAGCACGGGATAGCCACGCATCACGCGGCGGTTGGCTTAGCGACCGTGAGATTACAGCGATCACCTACAGCAAGAAGGCGTGGGCTGGTGACGTAAACTGGACGCCGGAAATGTGGGCGGCCTAATGCCAATTGGCAGCGTTCCCGGCAATCACTGCCACCCTTATGCCATTAAGGACATAAACCCCGAATATGCCATAAGCGGCATAAACGCGGCGGCGCATAGGCTTGAGCGCATCGCAGCCGTAATGCGGGCCATACCGACAAGCGATCGCACCGAAGGCATCTTGGAAACGATGTCTCTGCTTATGGTGCGTGTGCTGGAAACCTCGCCAGACGACCAAGCCGATGCTGTGATTGCGCTGGGGAAGGCTATGCGGCGTTAGCTGCTGCCCATTCCTGATAGCGCCGCGAAGTTTCACTACCAATACCAATTATCCTGTGTCAGATAGGCCGAGCAATCCTGGCAATCGCCAAGCTCGCTCGGCCTTCTTCTCTTACGGGGCCTGCTATGTTCTTTTGCCATCGGCTTTCAGTCTATTCTCGACTCGATGATCTTCTCTGTTGGCGTTGAACGCCAGCTTCACGTCGATCATGGTCGGGACGTCCATCGACGGCAGAAAGTCCGCGTGCTCGGGCTCACCCACAGCAGCGGGCGTCTTGCGGATCGCCTCGTATTTGCGCGCGATGTCGATGATCTCGCGGAACATCATGTCGCCCGGATTGTTGGCCGGGTCCGGCTGGATGATCCGACCGGCCATCATCGCGCCGCAGAAGTCCGCCCACCTGATGCCGAGATCACCCATCTCGACGGGGAAGCCGGGGAAGTCCGCCAGCTTGTCGTCGAGCTCGCCCGTCAGCCAGGCGTCGTAGGCTTCTGCCATCTCCGTCACCATAAGCACCAGCATCTCGCCGGGAAGGTCTTTGATCTGCGCTAATTCAACCTCTGCGTTGCGACATTCGGTGTGCTGCTTTGTGACGAAGAAATCGCCTGCAAACTTGCCTCTCATGTTCGCGTAGGTTGCACCCACAGCGATTGGCTGGCGGCAAGCGTCACACTGGTGTTCGCGTTTAGCAGTGGGCTCGGTTTCGTTCCAAAACTCCATCAGAAAACACTCCAGGCAAAATGCCAAGCACCGTCGCCAAGCATCAGCAACACAGCCGCGCCGATGCACCCGCAGACGATCAGCGCACGCATGGAAACGGCACCTCAAGCGCAGTCCACAAACCTGCGGCAACGGCCAGCCAAAACAGCGCCAACCCGGCCAAGGCGATGCGCCAGAATACAGCGCGGGTCATGGCTTCACCCCATCAATCGGCGGCTGCTTCATCCACACCGATATTTCAGCAGCCGTTTCCGGTATCGCATCCCACTGCCTGCGCGCTTCGTCGATCACCTCAACGGGACTGTTGAGCCTGTAACCGTAGGCGTCTGCATCGTCGAACTCGTCATCGGCGCCCCACATCGCGTCATTGATACGGGCCTCTGCGGCTTTCAAAAGGCGGGCGGTGCGTTTGTAGCGGCTCATGCCGCACCACCAGTCGGCACAATTCCGTTGCCGTAGTCAGCAGGGCGCGCGGGAATGTCCGCAGGCGTGGCAATGCCACACATGGGCAGAAAGAACGGCTTTTGCTTGCGCTCGACCATCAAGGTGTGGCCTTGGATTTCCCATGCCGCTTCCCCCGCCGCAGCCCGTGCCGCTCCCCATGCCGCAGCCCATGCCTCTTCCCGTGCCGATTCCCATGCCGCTTCCCCCGCCGCTTCCCGTGCCGCTTCCGCAGCCCGTGCCGCTGCCGATCCCCGTGCCGCCCGCACAGCGCGCCATTTGTCCGAAGTGTAATTATCGAACATCCACCACAAGTCGAGCAGCTTGCTCCACTGGTCGCCAAGCACCTTGCCGGGATCAGTCAGCACAATCGAAGGTGCGCCATCGACCTTGTCGTTAATGTTGCGAAGAAGGATTGCGTGGGCGCGACTAATGTTCAGCAGCTTGGCGAACGCGGCGTCGGCCTCAGACTGATCTGTGTCGCGCAGGGTGGTGTAATCCCAGCCACCGGCCAGCACCAAGATTTGGCCCTGAGCGCACATTGCGCAAACACCGTCGCCCCGCTCATGAGCAGCCCAATCAATGAGAGAGCTTTTCATCGGCTTACCGTCACCACGATCCCAACCTTCAATTATTTCTTCAATTGTTTGTGTCATGTTTATTCTCCTCGCGGCACAATTCCGTTGCCGTAGTCAGCAGGGCGCGCGGGAATGTCCGCAGGCGTGGCAATGCCACACATGGGCAGAAAGAACGGCTTTTGCTTGCGCTCGACCATCAAGGTGTGGCCTTGGATTTCC
>Ga0210011_1000767_pt1 | contig 33439 bp, 26 predicted proteins | sample CryGeymeta201502_FD_183972 | JGI IMG/M metagenome (GOLD analysis project Ga0210011, IMG submission 183972) | Groundwater microbial communities from Crystal Geyser aquifers in Utah, USA - Crystal Geyser metaG 2015-02 (SPAdes) (version 2) | ecosystem: Environmental > Aquatic > Deep subsurface >...
AGCGCCATCTCATTCAAATTCATTAATTTCAAACCATATAGACTTCGCACTCTTGATAGCGCAACATAGCCCATGCCCGGTTCAAACGTATCCCCTAAATCAACCTCTACCGCATCAAGGGTCATGCCTTGGCTTTTATGCACGGTAATGGCCCAAGCCAATCGAAGGGGGATTTGTAGAATCGATGCGCGTACAAACCCACTATCGTCATAGTTCCAAGCCTCCGGAGCAACAAGCAATCGTTTATTATGATAGGTTTTGACAACAGGGTAGCCCTCGTTATTTGCATCAAAACCAATCACGACACCACGTGTTCCATTACAAAATCTACCTAAGGGATCATTCTTAATAAACATGACTTCGGCTGACACTTTCAAGGCTAGTCGCTCATGCGCAAGACATCCATTTTTTAATCCTTGCACAAGCATCGGAAAACCTGTTGAACTCATGGAGAATAATTTTTCTTCACCTGGAAGCTTTGCAAGTTCTTGTTCATTGATTGCATTCACATTCACATTACGTGCGTACAGTCGTGTGGCTTGAGCTGAACCTTCCGGTTCTTTTTTATAACGTGTGCGCAAAGGAACTTTTGTATGCTCGCCTGAAGTACCACTGCGAATGTCATTTAATACTGTCAATAAAGGATCATTCACTTGACGATGTTGTTCATCTAAATAACAAATATGAAAATCACCCGCGTCCCAGGCAGCTGATTCAAACGCAAAAAGTGTTTCATTCTGTTGACGAGCTCTCGAAGACACCGGCGGCAATTGAAAAAAGTCACCGCATAACACGAGTTGAATGCCCCCAAAAGGCTCATGATTCTCGAGCATATGACACGCAAGCGTGTTTAACATATCCAATTGAAATGGATGCAGCATAGACACTTCATCAATGATCAATACTTTCGTTTTTTTGTAATTTTTTTTGAGCCATTTTTTGCTAAGTATGGTATCTAGATCTTCTTGCTCTAAACGATCACGTACCCCCATCCCTGACCATGAATGAATGGTCACGCCATGTAAATGAGTTGCAGCAATTCCTGTGGATGCGGTCACCGCAACCGTAACTTGATGCTGCTTAAGATAATGAATGTATTGATTAAGCAAATACGTTTTTCCAGCGCCCGCAGCACCCGTGAGAAAAACATTTTTTCCCATTTTTAATACACTCAATGCTTCATGTTGTTTCACAAGCTCAAGATCTTTTATCGTTTCTATAGATGAGAAGTTTAGCATAAAAAATACAACGATGGAGCCAATGTGACTTCATCTTCGCTCCCAAGAATGTTATTATGCGCCGCACTTTGTGCTTTTTATATCTCAACCTAATGGAATAAATCTTATGAAAAAAATCCTCGCGGCAACACTCGTATCGATAGCCATCAGTGCGTTACCTTCTTGCGCTGTTGTTCAAGCAACCAAACAACCTGAAAAAAAAGACATGTCCGTCGTTCGAATAGGCGCACATCGCTCAACCCTGATTGCGGAACTTGGTAAACCCGTTCATACCGAAGTGCAAGCCGGTGAAACAATCGATGTGTTTAAATTCGTTCAAGGCTATTCTAAGCTTACAAAAGCCGCTCGAGCAGTCGGCCATGGCATTGCAGACGTCTCGACACTCTTTCTCTGGGAAGCGGTTGGCACCCCGATCGAAGGCATGGCGAATGGCGAAGAAAATCAGCTGGAAGTTCACTACAAAAATAACAGAGCAACTAAATTTATACCTCTTCGAGGAAAAGCTGTTCGAACAGTAGGATAAAAAATACCCAAGCCCACTTGAAAAAACGTGGGCTTGCTTTTATTATGCCCGCAGGAAAATATTTTTAATCAAATTTTTAAAACTTAACAAGGAAAATCCATGGACAGGAAAAAAACTGCTCTTGCTCACGCTCTCTCTTTATTGCTTTGCGCCTCAACCGCAACGCATGCACATGCACATGCACATGCACATGCACATGCAATCACGATAAATTCCGCTAAGCTCAATGCGCTCACAGCAAATCCTGAACAACACCGTACCCTTATCGGCTCAGGTTATCTCGCCAATGCACGCTATCCCATGCATCACTGCCTCAAAGATACGGATGTAATTTTATCCAACATGCAAGCTGAACTCTCCATTCAGCAAACAACGGACTTCGATGATCTGTCGAAACAACTCGATGTTGATATGTCGTCCAATATTGGCTGGGGAAAATTTTCGACAAGTGCTGCCGCAAAATACATTCGCGCACTCCAAAACAACACACACGCCCTTCACTTCACCTACCTCAACACCATCTCCACCGATGCGGAGTTTAATTTTGGTGAATTGTATGGCGAAGACGCACTCAATCCAACCGGCCTTGCCTTATTTCGTGAAGGTGTTGATGAGTTTATTGCAACCTGTGGTGATACCTACATCGATAAAGCCCGTCTCGGAGCGACACTGGCTGTCACCCTCCAGGTGAACTTTAAAACTCAGCTCCAAAAAAGCCAATTTGAAGCATCCTTCAAAGGTAAAATCGACAACCTTTCAGAAACCTACATCAGCCTTAATCGAGCACTTCAAGAAAGTGGCTCATCGGCTTCTATTGAGATCCTCGCGTTTCAAATGGGTGGACAACCCATGTACCTGAACTCCGTCCTCGGAGCAAACAAAGATGGACATCACGTGGTACACTGCACCACAAGCCAAAATGATCATTGCATTAATATCTTAGATGATATTACCGCTTACGCTCAAGCGTCTGGCGCATGGGAAAAAACGGGGTTTACAAAACAAATTCAACTCGATGAAAACACCTTACGCGCCGAAAGCCTTCACCCCATCCAATCTTCGTATGCACGATTATCGTCTTATCGTAACTTCGGCATTCCCATTCCGAAAAAAACCATTTCATCTGAAGCCATCGCAGCTCGAAAAAAATTAAATGATTTATACGATCAAAATGAAGCGGACGTTTCATTTTCAGACGCTATTTTACACGCGGCGCCTTTCGAAATGCTTGAGCATTCAACCCAACTTGAATTAAAAAAAATCTCATCGATGCTCAAATCTGATGCCAATATCATTCAGTCTTCTGAAGCAATCGAATGTTTTTTACCAGAAACCCAAGAAAATTGCCCTCACATTGTCGACAACATTGAAAAGCGCCTTCACGCTCCGGATATAACGAAGTTGAATAAATTAAGGGGCGCTTATTATGTGAATATTAATGGACAATGGCCTTTATTATTTGTGCCTGTAGAAACGGGTGAGATGAAGATTTATAACACGTTCATTACCCCCGCAGGCACTCAAACACATGATCTTAACCTTATCTATAATATCAATCCTCGCGCTCTGGCACCACGTGGTGGTTATTCAACCTATGACTTGAACCATATACAAACACGGTATTATATCGGTTATTACGGCAAGGAAGACTGGCTTTACCCAGATGCTTCTGGATTAAGTTATTTTGGTAGAATTCCTTGGAATACCTGCGTCAACGGGTTTTGTTCAAAAGTATATACCAGCATGCTGATTCTACCTTTTTAAAAAGCAATCAACATATCTTATTTAAACTCATAAGGAAAAATTCATGGACATAAAAAAATTTGCTTTGGCCGGTGCGCTCTCTTTTTTAATGGGGTGCCCACTGAGCCATGCACATTCAATCACGATCAACTCAGCTAAGCTCAATGCACTTGCAGCCAAATCTGAGCAACACAAAACGCTTATTGGCTCAGGTTATCTTGCCAATGCACGTTATCCGATGCAACACTGCCTCAAAGATACGGATGTCATCTTATCTAACATGCAAGCCGAACTCTCGATTCAACAAACAACCAACATGGATGATTTGGCACAACAGCTTGATGTCGATTTATCATCCAGTACCGGCTGGCGAAAATTATCCATGAGTGCTGCAGCAAAATACATTCGCGCACTGCAAAGCAATACACATTCCCTTCATTTCACTTACTTGAACACCATATCAGCCGATGCAGCATTCGATTTTGGTGATACGTATGGAGAAGATGCACTCAACTCAACCGGTCAAGCCTTATTTCGTCAAGGTGTTGATGAGTTTATTGGAACCTGCGGCGATACCTACGTTGATCAAGTCCGGCTTGGCGCAACCCTTGCCGTCACCCTTCAAGTGAACTTTAAATCGCAAATACAAAAAAGCCAATTTGAAGCATCGTTCAAAGGTAAAATCGATACGCTCTCCGAAACTTACATCAGCTTAAATCAAGCGCTTCAAGACAGTGGTTCTTCGGCATCCATCGAAATCCTCGCATTCCAAATGGGTGGACAACCGATGTACCTGAATTCAGTCCTCGGCGCAAGTAAAGACGGTCATCACGTAGTCCACTGCTCAGCAAGCCAGCAAGAAAACTGTGCCAACATCTTAGATGATGTCACAGCATACGCTCAAGCATCGGGTGCTTGGGAAAAAACCGGCTTTACTAAACAGATTCAGTTAGACGAATATTCTTTACGTGCAGAAACACTGCACCCTATCCAGTCTTCATATGCGCGCTTATCTTCTTATCGTAATTTTGGTATTCCTATTCCTAAAAAAGCAATTTCATCGCAAGCAATTGATGCACGTAAAAAATTAAATGATTTATATGATAAAAATCAAGAAGATGTTTCATTTTCAAATTCTATTGTAAACTCAGCGGCCTTCCCATTTTTAGAAAAAACAACTCAAGTTGAGTTAAAACAAGTCTCATCCATACTAAAATCTGACGCAAAGATCATTCAATCGCCCGAAGCGATCGAATGCTTTTTACCCGAGACACAAGAGAGCTGCCCTCAAATTGTAGACAACATTGAAAAGCGACTTCACGCACCCGATATGACGAAGTTGAATAAATTGAGAGGCGCTTATTATGTTAATATTAATGAAAAATGGCCTGTGCTATTCATTAATGAAATAAACTCTATGACTGCGGCGATGAAAATGTATAGCACTAATATTACCTTAGGTGCTGGCCCGACATATGATTTAAGTCTCATATTTAACCCCAACCTACGTATTATTGCACCCCGTGGCGGTTATTCTGTTTATGACGCCAACAACACAGAAATTAGGTATTACTTCGACTATTACGGAGAAGAAGACTGGTTGAGACAAGATGCATCGGGCCTCGGCTATTTTGGAAAAATTCCATGGCGTACCTGTACTAATGGCACATGTTCAAAAGTCTATACAGCAATGACTGTTATTCCTTTCTAAATTTCGATTCTTAAATTTAGGTGCGGTAAACCGCACCTAAATGCAAAGCACAGATAACTTAAAAAAATTAAGCTCTTCCTATCACCTGATTAATTTTATTAGCAAAACGCACGGCTTTTGTATTGGCTAACCGTCTATGCTGCTCTTTCAACAAGCTAATCTCTTGGTCCTTCGCTTGAATAACTTTCTCAAAAGCCTTTGTTGTCTCTATATTAGCTTTAAATAAGTTGGCACTTCTTTCAATAATTTGCTTGGTGATTTCATTGTTATTTAACCATGACTCATCAGGTTCTTTATCACTTTCAAGCTTATTTTTTATAGCCCAAATAGCGCCTATTGGCTTATCTAGTAGCTGATTAACATTATTATGTGAATGATAATCTTCACATACATATACATCCCATGAATCGTCAAAATCCTCAGGCATCCAACCAGATTTATGCTCTTGCCAAGCAGCACCATTCAATCCCCAAGCATCTTTACCTCCGTGCAAAGTTTCTTGAGCAATAAATCCCAAAGGCGTAAAAATAACAACTTGTTTTCGAGCTATTTTTTCTGTTAATGCTAACAAACGCACGCCCTCTTCTTTATCTAAATGCTCTATAACATCAATTAAAAATACGGTATCTACTGAGTTTTCACCAAACTGTGAAACAGCAAAATCCCAATCGCCATTTAAAACAACAAATAACTGATCATTTTGCATGCCTATATTTTTATTTAATTCTTGAACATACTCATGAAAAGGCTCAACACAAATATACAATTGCGGTTTAATAAATGTTTTAGGGTAAATTCCAGCTCCAATATCTAATACAGTCTTTATTTCTTGTTCTAACTTATCTAAAACAGATTTGTCAAACAATGTCTTATCTATGATTTCAACATGGGCCATTGATTACATCCTTATTAAATTTGTACATATTAAAATCCAATTAATTAAAAATAAAATTAACTTTTTTCTTAGCTGGTTACTCTAACTGAATAAAACAATAGCACCAAGAAAGTTTATTAAAAAATCGATACATTGAAACTCGTAATTTCATGAGCGATAAGTATATACTACGAACCTAAATTGAAACAAAGGACAAATAAGACGTGAAGATACTAGTTTTAGGTGCAACTGGAATGCTAGGAAGCACTATCTTTCAACAATTATTTAATAACTCACAACATCAAGTATGGGGAACAATACGTAATAATCATAACCTACGTTATTTCCCAGAAAATACCCATCAAAATTTAATAAACAACATCGACGTACTCGAACACGATGCCTTAGTACATGCATTTTCACAAGCTAAACCCGATATTGTGATTAACTGTGTTGGTGTCATCAAGCAGCTTGCGCATGCCAACAACCCACTCACTACACTACCGATCAATGCTATGCTACCCCACCGTCTGGCATCACTATGTGAACTCACTAAAACTCGGCTTATACATATTAGTACGGACTGTGTTTTCTCAGGCAATAAAGGCATGTACGTCGAAACCGATATATCGGATGCAACGGATTTATATGGCAAATCGAAATACATAGGCGAACTGCATGATTATCCTTTAGCCATCACATTACGTACGTCAATCATAGGCCACGAAATCAACTCAAATTATAGCTTAGTCAATTGGTTTCTTTCACAAGAAAATAGTATTTCTGGCTATGATAAAGCAATATTCTCAGGATTTTCGACTTTAGAATTCACACGCATTATTCATGATTTTGTCATTCCAAACCCTACCCTGACTGGCTTATATCATGTAGCCGCACACCCCATTAATAAATTTGATTTATTATCAATAATCGGCAACGTTTATGAGAAAAACATAGCTATTACACCGGATAGTGCGCTCGTCATTGATCGCTCACTCAACGCGCAGCGATTTAATCAAGCCACACAATACAGCCCCCCTGATTGGACTACATTAATCACGGCAATGCACAAAGACTACTTAAATACAAAAGAAAGGAATCTTCATGTTTGAGAATAAAACACTTCTGATAACCGGCGGTACAGGCTCATTTGGCCACGCGGTATTAAAGCGATTTTTGGATTCATCCATACAAGAAATTCGTATTTTTAGTCGTGATGAAAAAAAACAAGACGACATGCGACGAACATTTAACAGTAAAAAAATAAAATATTATATTGGAGATGTTCGTGATTATTCATCGATTAGTGACGCGATGCGCGACGTTGATTATGTATTTCATGCCGCTGCACTCAAGCAAGTGCCGTCATGCGAGTTTTATCCTATGGAAGCCGTACGCACCAATGTATTAGGGACTGAAAACGTTTTAAATGCTGGTATCAATCATGATGTGCAACGCATGATTGTTTTAAGTACCGACAAAGCAGTTTATCCAATCAATGCAATGGGAATATCCAAAGCCATGGCAGAAAAAATCATGCTTGCAAAATCGCGACAAGTCACGGATTCCAAGACGTCTATATTTGCAACACGTTATGGAAACGTTATGGCATCACGTGGCTCCGTCATCCCATTGTTCATCGAGCAGATCCAAAACAAACAACCCTTAACGATTACCGACCCGACCATGACACGTTTTCTCATGTCATTAGAAGATTCCGTTGAATTAGTATTGCACGCATTTAATCATGGAACACAAGGTGATATTTTTGTACAAAAAGCGCCCGCAGCAACAATTGGTGATGTCGCACAAGCATTGCTTGAAATATTCCGTAGCGACTCTGAAATTCGTATTATTGGTACACGTCATGGCGAAAAATGCTATGAGTCGTTAGTATCACGTGAAGAAATGGCTATGGCTGAAGATATGGGCGCCTATTATAGAATTACAACAGATAATCGTGATTTAAATTACGATAAATACGTCATGGAAGGCGAAGAAAGAGTCTCACATCTTGAAGATTACACATCACATAATACACAACAACTCAACATAGACGAAATAAAAACCTTATTACTCAAACTAGATTTCGTCCAGGAGAAGCTCGATGCTTAAGATTATGACCCTCGTGGGAACACGACCAGAACTTATTAAAATGTCTCGTGTCATTGCAGCGTTTGATGCGCACTCAAATCATACACTCGTTCATTCCGGGCAAAATCATGACTACGAACTCAATCAAGTTTTCTTTGATGATCTAGAAATACGTAAACCTGATTTTTTTCTGAATATATCTCCTGATTCCCCAGCGGATGCAATTGCCGATGTCATATCGAAATCGGATGCGTTATTTAAAGAAATAAAGCCTGACGCCTTACTTTTATATGGTGATACAAATACCTGTTTAGCAATTATTTCGGCTAAACGTCGAAAAATTCCGGTTTTTCATATGGAAGCTGGTAACCGTTGTTTTGACCAACGTGTACCAGAAGAATTAAATAGAAAAGTCGTCGACCACTTAAGCGATATTAATATGGTCTTAACAGAGCATGCGCGCCGCTATTTAATTGCCGAAGGGATTCCACAGCAAACGATCATTAAAACCGGATCACATATGCATGAGGTCCTGGATTATTACAGTCATAAAATATCCGAATCAACCATTTTACAACGCACCAAACTACAACCTGGTCGTTATTTTCTAGTGAGTGCGCATCGCGAGGAGAACGTTGATTCAGCCAGTAATTTACACGATCTGTTAACCGGATTAAACGCGCTTGCTGAGCATTACCAATACCCTATTTATTTTTCGACGCATCCAAGAACACGTAAACGTCTAGACAATTATCCCAAAGAAGACATCCATCCATTAATCCATTTCACCAAACCACTCGGTTTTTTTGATTACATCAAATTACAGACAGAAGCTTTTTGTGTGTTATCCGACAGTGGTACCATTACCGAAGAGACTTCTTTGCTCAACTTACCCGCCATCACGATACGTAATGCACATGAAAGACCTGAAGGCATGGATGAAGGTACGCTCATTATGAGTGGCTTAACAGCCGATAGAATATTAAATGCTGTACGTATCGTCACAGAACAATATGCAGCAAACAAAAAAACCTCTAAACTTATTCCCGACTATGACGCAGGAAAAGTTTCACAAAAAGTACTACGAATCGTTACCAGCTATGTCGATTATGTTAATAGAACCGTATGGTCTAATAGTGCAATAGAACAAAAGGAAGTGACCTGTGCCTGATATACAAGTAAACACGATTGCAACGCAACCCTTTGCCCCGCTCGTCTCTATTATCATTCCCGTGTACAACGGTGCTAATTACATGAAAGAGGCCATTGATAGCGCATTGGAGCAAACCTATCAAAATATTGAAATTATTGTCGTCAACGATGGCTCTAAAGATAAAGGTAAAACCGATACCATTGCAAGGTCATACGGTGACAAAATACGCTATTTTTTAAAAGAAAATGGTGGTTGTGGTTCGGCCCTAAACTTTGGTATAGCTCAAATGCAGGGCACCTATTTTTCGTGGCTGAGTCATGATGACAAATATTATCCATATAAAATAGAGCACCAAATTAATGTTTTATCGAGTTTACACGATAAAAATACGATTATTTATGGTGGTTATGAACTGATTAATACAAAATCTGAAACAACCAATACTGTACACCTTGATACTACATATCCATTGGATAAACTTAACACGCGACTCTTTCCATTGCTGCGCGGTTTGATTCACGGTTGTTCTTTATTAATTCCAGCCATATATTTCACGGAAATTGGCGTCTTTGACGAAACATTACCATCAACGCAAGATTATGCGCTTTGGTTTGATATCATGCGCGTCGCCCCCATACACTTTGATAGCAAAATACTGATCCAATCACGGCAACATCCTGATCAAGGCACAAATACCATCAACAATATTTTCGAAGAAAATAATACCTTATGGTCTGGTTTTTTACGAAAATTAACACATGAAGAAATGACTAAGATTGATAACTCACCGTTCTTATTTTTAAAAAGAACAGCAGCGTTCTTAGCAAAAACACCGTTTAAAAAAGCAGAAGAACTTGCCTTATCTATGGCTCATGACATTCTAAAAGAACTTAAAATAAAAATATCCGTCATCATTCCTTTTTATAACCGTATAAATTTAACACTTGAAGCTATACAAAGTGTATTAAACCAAACATATCAAAATTTTGAACTTCTCTTAATCAATGATGGCTCTAATAATGATCTGTCTGAGTTAATGACGTTTATTAAGCATGACAAAAGAATCATATACATTCAACAAGAACATTCTGGCCCAGCTTCTGCTAGGAACGCAGGCATCAAGCATGCTACTGGGGATTATATTTCATTTTTAGATTCTGACGACTATTTTTATCCAACTAAGCTCATCATGCAATTAGATTTTATGGAGACCAATGGTCTTTTCATATCACATACATCTTACGATAGAGAGGATCTTCGTAATAATGAAAAAACTCGAATGTCTTCAGGAGCCCTTCATGGCGATGTGTATCCACAGATAATCTCAAGCTGCCCTATCGCATTACCGACCGTTATGGGTAAAACACATGTATTCAAGAACAACTTGTTTTTAGAGCACTTATCAATTGCCGAAGACGTCTGTCTATGGATTACCTTAACTAGCCAGTATACCTTAGGTGGAATTGACTTAGCACTCACAAACGTACGTATTAATAACAACACAACAGCTTATAATCCAGAAAAAGCAATCTTAGGATTGATAAATATTGCACATTTTACATTGACACACCCCAAATTTCGTCAACATAAAAACAATATTCATGACATATTAAAAGCTGGCATACTATCTCTGTGCGAATTAAATGACCCGAAAAACGTTCAACAATTAACAAACTTACTTAGATTCAGTTTGCATAAAAAATACTATAAAACTCGTACCTACAATCAATATATATCAGATGTAAAACTTGGCATCAAAAAATATTTACGCTTATTCCGTAGTGCACCCGTACGGATAATTCGTTCGATAAAACACAACGGGATAAAAAATACATGGAACATTTTTTTTATTAAAATAGGCCGTCTATATTCTCAATAGCGTTCAACCTAAAAAAACTCAAACGCTTTACACCATGCTTGAAAGTTGAGTAATGACCAAATCAAGTATGTATTATCCGCGCGTTTTGAAAAATGATCATCCAAAACAGATTGAATATATTGAGGTTGGAAAACACCTTGTTTTTTAATAATTTTAGTTTGTAATGCTTGTTCAATCCATAGTCTTAATTTACCTCGGTACCACGCGGCATCAGGCGGGCCAAATCCCATTTTTGGTTTTTTATAAATTTTTTGTGGTACCCATGGTTTTACCGACTCACGGAACAAAATCTTGCCGATATTATCTTTACATAGATATGAAAAAGGGACCTTTTGAACAAAATCAATTAATTCATTATCTAATAACGGAAGACGTGTTTCTAATGAATGTGCCATGGAAACTTTGTCTTCAAGCGTAAGTAGTCCTACAAGATAGGTTTTTGCATCAACGTAAAACATAATGTCACGCCAATCATTGCTTGGACACCGGTTGATAAAATCATCCATAATGTCACTTGCATTAAACCCACCGGTTGAACGCATAAAATCTTGCGTGAAAACTTGATGGTATTGGGTGGGATTAAATAAAGGGTTGAGTATTTGTTTATAAACCGTTTTACGCTGAGCATCGGTCATATGCGCGGGGTTTATGCCTTCTTTGCGTAATATTTTTTTTAAAAGCATACGCATGCTAGGACGAACAGGCTTTGTGAGCCCTAAAGCAGCGTAGCGCCCCACATAACCAGCATGAAACTCATCGCCCCCTGTTCCTGACAAAACAACTTTTGCGTCTTCGGCAACACGTCCTGCGATTAAATAATTAACATACCCCATCCCCATGCGCAAATCTTCTAACGCATACACATAGTCATCAAGCGAATGGCTTAATGCATCCTGCCCAATGGTAAATTCCACACGATCTAAACCTGCATGCTTCGCCACTTGCCTTGAATATTCTCGTTCATCAAAATGACGGCCATTGATAACACCTTTCAAGTCAAAAATACAACTGTATGCTTTTACACTCGGGTCCAGTTGATGAGCCGCCATGGTAATGGCTGTGGAGTCAATTCCGCCCGACAAATAACTCGTGACAGGTACATCTGCTACAAGTTGTCGCTTGACAGAATCTTTCAAAATACTTCGATGTTGTTCTGTTAAATCGGATAACGTTCGATTGGATGAGCGATCAAATGTTATATCCCAATACGTCGTTTTTGTTAATTTTTTATTTTTCCACATTAAACACGTCGCGGGCTCTAATTGCTTGATGCCTTTGAACATGGTCTCATCACGCCACAAGTTTTGAAATGAAAAATACTCCATGATTCCTGACGTTGATGGCATTTTATCAACCAAGCCTGATGCTAAAATTGCTTTGATTTCAGAACCAAATACCAGAGCATGTTGAGATGTTTCTGCATAATACACAGGTTTAATGCCGTATCTATCTCGGACTAAAATAAACGTTTCTTGATTGGCATCCCAAAGTCCAAAAGCAAACATGCCGTTGAGTTTATTAAACAGCTGCTCACCCCACTCCTCCCATCCATGCACCAGCACTTCCGTATCCGAATGATCGGTTGCAAAACGATGGCCTTTTTGTATAAGCTGCTGACGTAGCTCGAGATGATTATAAATTTCTCCATTAAATACCACCCACACCGTACCATCTTCATTGGTCATCGGTTGTCGACCATGCTGAATATCCATAATGGAGAGACGTCTGAATGCAAAACCAACCTGGTTACCTAAATAAAATTGCTCGTCATCCGGGCCTCGATGAACCATGGCATCCGCCATATGTTTCAGTGATGTTTTATTTGGAGGAGCTCCAATAATACCTGCTATCCCGCACATGTTAGCACCTCGATTACAAAATCAGATTACAATAAAACTGATTGATAAGTATTGATAATATTGGATGCAACAACGTGAGCAGCATACCTTTGTTCTGCTATTTGTCGAATCCTCTTAGCATCAAATTTATCATCATGTGAAATCATATCAAGCATACCTTGCGCCAACGCCTGCGCTGACTGCTCCACAACAAGACCTATCGAGGCATCATTGACGATTTCACTCGGGCCACCGCAATTTGTTGTTAAAATAGGAAGTCCACAACTCATCGCCTCAATTGTCACAACTGAGAAGGTTTCTGTTTCGCTAGACACAACTAAAAAATCACTTGCTTGATAATGCTTCACAAGATCGTTTTGATTAGACCACCCTAAAAAATCAACATGGTTTTCTAACGACAAACGCGCAACCATACGAACAAATTCGTCTTGGAGCGCACCATTACCTAATAATCTAAGGCACAATCTAGGTTCTTTTTTAACTGCAATCGCTAAAGCTTGAAGCAACCTATCTACACGTTTAACCTCAACAAAATGCCCAACCCAAAGCATGTGTATTTTAGTATCACATTTTTTGGACACTTCTGGTGCAACACAAAATAGATGAGTATTAACTAAATTAGGCAAAACACAGGTATTTTCAGGCTGCTTAACATCCACCTCGGAACAAATATCGCGCAAAAGCGTGTTACTTACAGCAATCAGCTTTTGCGCAGCATTAATCGCTAATTGTGTTTTCCGTTTACGCAAAAAAGTTTCTGTTAATAACTTAAAAGGCCCCATATGCTCTGTTATCACTAAGGGGACATGATATTTTTTAGCAAGTTTTCGGCCTGCTGTACCATCTAAATAAGATGTATGCGCATGAATGATTTGAAAATTAAACGTAGGCTTTAATCGCGCAATGCATCGGAGCGCCGCAAACGCGTAGGTATCCGCGTCTATTTGAAATGAACGATACGAAACCCCAGCTAAATAAGGAAATTTTATGACAGGTACATCATCAATAAGCTCCCAGTGACCAGGGTGAGCACACAACCAACGTCGATTATCTTGGTAAAAAGAACGTGGTCCAGAAGGCTCCCCACTTAAGACTCTTGCATCAATACCTTGCTTTCTTAACGCTTTTACTTGTTCATGCACAAATATACCACCGGATGGATGTGATTTTCTTGGATACATATTTGACAAGATCAAAACAATACGCGGTTCGATTGGTGTTGCGTCCGTACTCGAAAACTTTTCTTTTTCAGGCACGCTCTGTTGCGTCGAGGCTGCTCTAAAGCGTAACATGTCGTTCCTCTTTACATGAATCAAAGACTTTAGGTAATTGCTGGCAAAACTACAGAAAAAAGGGTGTTTTATCAAGTTGTTCTTAATTATTTATTATAATTATCAACCTCATAATTTAACCGATTCGATAAAAGGTATATACTTCCCAGCATTAATACTAAATATATCTAAAAACTAACTTAAAGCCATTTTTCAGGAGGTCGCTTGAATTCAATCTTTAGTGAAGAATTAAAGTCACTTAGAACACATTGGCAAATGTGGTACTTGCTTGGTAGCCAAGATATTAAATTACGTTATCGTCGTTCAACCATCGGGCCTTTTTGGCTAACGATAAGTACTGCTGTAACCATCTATACCATGGGTTTTTTATATTCTTATTTATTTCGCGTAGATATTCACACATATTTTCCATACCTTGCTTCCGGCATTATTTGCTGGACATTTATATCAACCCTGGTACAAGAGAGCAGCTCTGCACTGATAGAATCCGTAACATACATCAAGAACCAAGCGTCTTATGTTTCCATTTTCCTCATGCGCTTGATCCTTCGAAATTGCATTGTATTGTTCCATAACTTACTCGTCTTTATTCCCATTGCAATCTATTTAAAGCTTGGCATCAATTGGCAAACCTTTTTAATCATTCCTGGTCTTTTTATTCTTTGCGTTAATGCCTTTGCATGGGGGGGGGTTATTGCTATTTTAGGAACACGATACAGAGATTTTGATCAAATCATCAAAAGTCTCATGCAAGTGGTTTTTTTTACCACACCTATCATGTGGCTACCGACACTTTTGCCCAAAGAATATCACTGGGTTATTGATATTAATCCTTTTGCTCAATACCTTGCCCTTATTCGTAACCCCCTGCTTGGCCAAGGTTTTGCTTTAAGTACAATTATCTCGGTCAGCATACTTTCTTGTATAGGGCTTAGTTTTCTTGCCTTGTGTATCAATAAATACAAACATCGTATTGTTTTCTGGTTATAGGTGCCCTATGTCATCAATAGAATTAAAAGATGTTTCTTTAGATTACTTAATAAAAACAGGAACAGCGTCTTTAAAACAAACGCTTTTATCCTTGTTTAATCCATCAAAAAATAAACATATCAAGATTAATAACTCAAAATTCCGCGCATTAAATGACATAAACTTAAATATAAAAAAAGGTGATCGCGTTGGTCTTTTAGGTCAAAATGGTGCCGGAAAAAGCACGTTACTACGCGTAATCGCAAAAATATATGCACCCACATCTGGCAGTTTGCATATCAACGGTGAAATATCTAACTTATTTGATGTTAATTTGGGACTTAATGTTGAAGCTACTGGATACGAAAATATTCTTAATTTAGCGATCATGAGAGGATGGAGCAAACAAGACGCTTTCAGTATTGTGGAAGATATCGAGTCGTTTACAGAGCTAGGAGACTTTTTAAAAAAACCAGTCTGTACCTATTCAACAGGCATGCAAATGAAATTGGTGTTCGCTGTAGCGACAGCCCGTCCACCAGAAATTGTTCTGATCGATGAAATTATTGGAGCAGGTGACGCACGCTTCATGAAAAAAGCAACGCAGCGTATTGAAGACATGGTCAATAAAAGCCAAATTCTTGTACTGACCAGCCATTCTAATGAAATTATTCAACGTTTTTGCAATAAAGTAGCTATATTGCAAAAAGGGAAAGTCATCTTTTTTGGCGACGTCGCTGAGGGCATTGACACCTATCAGGCAAGCTTAAATTACTCCGTTTGAACAAATTCAATCAGGCCAGTAATGCATCATAATCTTGGATCATGGTGCTAATAGCCGCGTCCCAATTGTATTGTTGATAGATACTTTCCTGACCTCGCTTACCCATCAAAGCTGTTTCTTCTCGATCTTTATCTAATTGAAACAATGCATCCGCTATGCTTTGCGGACTGCTAGGCTCAAACGTAATACCGTTTTTTTCACGTTCAATATGTGCTCGTACATCAGGAAAATTTGAAACTGCGACAGGAAGACCCGCTAAACTGTATTCAAAAAATTTATTCGGATAAAACCAATAAAAATTCTTACACAAATTTTCGAGCATCACAATACCACAGTCAGCACCTTGACTGGCAGCAATCACATCATCACGCCCTACGGCAGGTAAAATGAAAATACGATGCTGGATACCTAACGACTCGGCCAACTGCATGTATTCGGGACCATAATGTTCTACCCCTGGGCCACGAATCACAAAAACAAAATGTTCATCCAGCTTTGCATGAGCTTTTATCACATTTTCAATATTCCGGCTTGGGCCAACCCCGCCGATATACAACGTAACAAAGTGCTCCGGTGATAAATTCAAACTATTTTTTATTGACTCAAATGTATGATTTTCATGTGTTAATGACACAATATCGGGATAATTAGCAAGCAACTTAGGTCGACATTGATGACGACGCTCATACTCATCTAAAATGGATGTGCTAACAGAATAAAATAACGTAACATCTTTTAACAACCGCCCCTCGAGCTTTTGATAAAAAAAGCGCTTAATCGCCGGCATTTGAATATATTTTCCATGTTTATAGGTTACATTTTCAGACCACATTTCATGAGAATCATAAATCAGGGGAGCTCCACGTTGTTTTGAAATAACCCAACCGGTCGCCAACGTGGTTAAATCATTCGCATGCACAAAGTCAAAATCAAAGTCAGCACTTGCCTTAACAAAATGTGATTGATAACTCATTTTAACTTTTTGAGTGAGATGCGTGGCTTTAATCCGGACATAGGTAATATTGTCTGTAATATTTTGAATAACAAGCTGTTTTTTTTGCCCCGCAAGCTCAGGACAAAAAATCGTAATTTGATACCCTTGGGCTGCAAGACTGGATGCCACTTTATTAATGCGACAATCAATTTCAATCATACTGATGGTGAGCATCAATATCTTTTTTCCTTGAGGTGTTTTTTTTGGGTTATGCTGTGAGGCTGGCTTAAGCATTAAGTAAGCTACTTTTCTTAAATTAAAAAGCTCAATAGCGTCGATAATCCCCGTCCATAGTCCACTTTGTTGTATAAATTTCTTCAACATTGCTTTTATCCATCCCATTAATTTTTATCTAAATATCAAGAAAATCATACAAAACTTGCGCAATTTTCTCAGCTGCATCACCCATACCGTAGGGTCGATGCGTTAAATCACCTACCTGAGTTAAACTATGCTCGATTATTTTTGTCATCATGGCTTTGTTTTCTGGTGAAACCACTGTATTCCACCCCAACTCAACAAGCTCTTGCCACTCCGTTTCGTCACGTAACGTGACACATGGCACATGGTAGAAAAAAGCTTCTTTTTGTACGCCACCCGAATCTGTCACAATCAGGGACGCATTTTTTTCTAACATGATCATATCCAAAAAGCCTACAGGCTCAATCACGTGAAGTACATTTTGAACATCACTCAAGAGATAATACTGTTTTAGAAAAGCGCGTGTTCTAGGATGAAGTGGTAAAATAACGGGCATTTTTTGGCCCTGCTCCATCAGTGCTTCCATAATATTCATTAAACGCTTTGGATCATCTGTATTTTCAGCTCGATGAATCGTTGCCAAAATATAAGGTGTATTTAACAAATCAAGACGCTTAAGAATTTGACTTGTCGCTTCTGCTTTTACACCAAAATAAAGCGCTACGTCATACATCACATCACCAGAAAAATGAATTTTTTCTTCTGGAACACCTTCAGACTTAAGGTGATGATGAGCACCCTGCGTGGGAGTAAACAACAAGGTTGACAGCTGATCAGCGACAATACGGTTCACTTCTTCAGGCATTTTTCGATTGAATGAACGTAACCCTGCTTCCACATGTGCCACAGGTATATGCATTTTGGACGCAGCTAAAGCTGCCGCTAAGGTCGAGTTTGTGTCACCATAAATTAAAACCAAGTCTGGTTGTTCTCGTTGAAAAACATCTTCTAGACCAGCAAGCATATCCCCTGTTTGCTTGCCGTGGCTACTAGACCCAATCGCTAAATTATACTGGGGGTTTGGAAGCTCTAATTCATTAAAAAAAATATCGGACATGTTGTTATCATAATGCTGTCCGGTATGCACAAGTAGTTCGATTAAACCGGCGTGCCTAGAAAGTATTCGTGTTAAAGCCGCGGCTTTAATAAATTGCGGTCTTGCACCAATCACGGTTAAGATTTTTTTCATGGCAACTCACTTTTTAATGACTGTTTACTGAATAACTTCAAATAATCATGCGACAACACCTGATAATCATACTTAAGTTCTACCGCTTGCTTACCACGCGCACCCATGGCCAAGCGCTCCTCAGCAGAAAGCTCGCTCACCTGCACAAGAGCATGCATAATAGCATCAGGATTCGCGGCTTCACACCGGATACCGCACCCCAAACGCTCAACCATACTATCAGACGCGCCACCTGACTCAAGAATCGGTTTTTCTGCCATCATGTAATCAAAGATTTTATTTGGGCTCACACCGTATTGATATAAATCCACCGCATTCCACCCAAGATACAACACATCCATTTGCCTCAAAAAACTTGGTACTTCATGTTTAGAAATACTATCCAAAAAAGTAATATTTGTTAATTTTGTCTGAGCAGTATAGGCTTTTAAATCAGCTTTCAAAGCTCCCTCGCCGAGCAGAAATACATGAATCGGTTTCTGATTAGAAGCTAATTTTTTCATGGCCATCAGTAAATATTTTAACGCATTAGGCTCACCAAGCGCACCGGCATATCCTACTAAAAACGCACCTGTTTGTTTTACAACTTGGATGCAATCAACCATAGCTTCCGGTAGCTTTTGAGGTAGTTTAAACATACCTGGATTCGTTCCATTCGGAATCACATGAAATCGCTCAGGTGCTAAGCCTCGGCTCTGCATATATGGCAACGCTTTATCGAGCAGAGAAACCACGGCATCAGCCTGCTGATAAGCACGTTTTTCGATGGATGCAATCCAACAAGCTAAAGGGTGCAATGGATGCAGCTTAGCCAACTGAAACAGTGATAAGGGCCATAAATCACGGACTTCAAATATCAGCTTTGCTCCACACTGACGCGCTAATTTTTCAAGTGTTTTAAAGTGAAAAGGATGCGCTGACGATACAATAATTACATCAGGTTTACCCGTAAGCTTGATAAGCTTGTTTTTATGGGTGCGAAATTTAAACGCATACTGAAGCATATTCATCAAACGACTCAGGCCGTTTTCACGGTAAGCCCGCGTTTTTAATAATATAAACGGGACACTTTCTATCATTTGTTGCTTAATTGCCTCACGTTGAGGTTCGGATGCTTGTTTTAAATGATGATGGCTTGCACCAATCACATAAGCGTTGTGACCTGCTTGATTAAAGGCTTGGGTAAAATAATACGGCCGATAGGACATCCCAAGCGACGGCGACCCCGCATAATGATGACAGTACCATATGACTTTATTTTTCATGGTATCACCTAAAGTTTTTGTGCTAACCACAAAGCGGTTGTCAGTTCAGCAAAACGATGCTCCGACTTTTCAAGCTGTGTTGGGCTAAAATAATCGCATGGTTTTTCTGTCATAAACGCTTCTAATACAGGCGTAGCCTTTTGAACATGTTCACGTAGCTCAAGCCCGATTTTTTTTCGTATGACTTGATTTTGAGTGACATCAAACCCACGCTTATAGCGTGCTTTACAAATTTTAGCAGGCACTTGTTTTTCTAATAGCTTACGGAGTATCCATTTACCATAGCCGTTGTTTAATTTGGTTTGTATCGGCAATGCACAGGCAAGTTCAATCAAACGATAATCCATAAAAGGCAGTCGTGTTTCGATGCTATGCGCCATAGAATTTCGATCTTCGTAGCGTAACAACGTCGGTAAGCTAAATTGTAAAATATCGGCTATTTGCCTGCCACGGACGTCACCTGATGCACCTACCTGAAGTGAAGCCATGTCACCAGGCAAATTCAAGCCGACTGTTCGTCCTGAAGCTTGTGTGTATCGTACACTGTTTTTCAAAAAAGTCGCCATTTGCCGTTTTTCTGCCCAAAGCATTTGACCAAGGCCTAAACCAAACGAAGCCGCAGATGTCCAATCATGTGCTTTAAGCAATTCTTTGAGATAAAAAAACTGATATTTTCGATAACCAAGAAATGCTTCATCACCCCCTTGGCCACCTAAAATAACTTTAAAGCCAGCATCTTTAATTGTTTTGTAGAGCAAATGCTGCGCTATCACGCTTAAGCTTGGGAACGGGGCATCTTGGTGATGTAATGTTTGCCAGAAAGCATCAGCCCACGCATCGGCTTGAGGCGCAACAAAATGTAGCTTAATATCATGCATCGAGGCCACATGCTGTGCAAGCAAACCCTCCGACTGCTTATCTTGTAATGAGCCAAAACAAAACGCTTCAATATCTACTTGCTGCTGTTTTGAAATAGCCGCAATACCTGACGAATCTAACCCACCACTCATGGCAACCGCAACAGGTACATCCGCACGTAAACGCAGTCGATTTGCATCATACAATAATGCACGTACTTCGTCTTCCAATTGCTTATCCGTCAAGCCTTGAATCTTCGCGCTTGCAGATGTCACACGCGCTTTCAGATCGTAATAATTGATAATCTTGGGTTTTAAATTTGTTGCTAATAAATTAAATTGAAGCACATGCCCGGCTGGAACAGCATGAAGATTTTTATACGCGGTGCGTGAACTTGCGTCTTCATATACCCCATACTGCAAGCCTTGCTTTAAATACATAAAATCAGGTGATAAATTGCAGTGCTTTGCGACGGCGGCTGTCGTTGATGAAAATATCAAGCGCTGATTATCAAGATAATAAAACAGCGGTTTAACGCCAAAACGATCGCGCCCCAATATCAGCGTGTTATCTTGTGCATTAAAATATGCAAAGGCAAACATACCATTGCAGCGCTGAATGCCATCCATGCCCCAATGGCTCAACACGTGAAACAATACTTCGGTATCCGACGTCGTGCGAAACGCAACGCCTTCGCGCTCAAGCTCTACCTTTAATTCTCGATAATTATAAATTTCACCATTAAAAACCAAATACCCCAAACGCGATGCATTCTTAAAAGGCTGGTTGGCTTCATCCGATAAGCAAATAATTTTTAAACGATTATGGCCTAATTGTAAAACTTGACCGTTCGGTAAAGTATAGGCTTCTGATGCAATAAAATCTGGTCCACGATGCATTTGAGATGCTAAAAAAGCATCAATAGGAATATCAAAATTATAACTGCCGACTATCCCGCACATGCTTCGTAAACCTTTTTTGTTAACGTCGCGACGTATTTAGGATCATGCCATTTCTCAACAAAAGCTTTCGCGCGCGCGCCCTGTTCAATTAGCATGTCACGATGTCTGATGATCTGTTCAAGCTCATCTGAAATATTATCTTTTGTCATGTTTAAAACGGGAATCTCTTGCGCAAACCCAGGAGGCAAAAATTTCAAATCATTTGGATTAATATACGCCGCAACAGGAATCCCCATTTTCATAACCTCAACCGCCAAGCCACCGTACCAGCCAATTAGAAGCTGATCAATTACTAAATCTGCAGTTCTATAAATAGCGAGCGCTTCTTCATAAGGCATATTCTCGACCAGTTTAAAATTGATTTTATTAGGAAATTTTTTCTGCAACGCTTCGACTGCTGCAATCACATACGCACTACCTTTGGCAACACGCTGCGTGGGTGCATGAACAATCGTAATTTTATCATGTTCAAAAAATGCATTTGATTTAGGTTGAATTGCATCAAAATTCGGTATGGTGTAAGGCAAAAACGACGATTTATCTTCTGGAAGAAAATGTAATAAATCCGGATTTAATGCAAAGGCGTGGTCACAATACGACATCATTTTATCAATTGCACGTCGCCGTCGCTCGTCACGCTTACCCGAATTACAAATACCATCATGACAACCATCGTATAAACAAGCTGCGTGTTGGCCCCCTCCTGTTCCCGAGTTAATGCGTTCCATGGTTTTATATTTTTGCCGTGCATCACAACCTTGATACGTCACCACTTTAATGGCTTTTTTACTATAGAACGGCAAGTCAGCAAGATTCAAACCTAAGCTTAAATAATGAATAAGACTGGAGCCAAAATTAAAGTGATACACATCATAAGCTGTACGTGTTTTAAAAAAAACGCGTACGCGATGGTAGAGCTGGCTTAATAACGTATTTTTGGCAGGCATCACTAAATCACTCGGAAAATCATACACGGATTTACCGATAGAAAGCGCTTTTGAGTCCAGACCTAACTGTCGTTCGCCTTGGGCCAGGCCAAACGCATTTCCCGCGACGTTCGAAGGCAGGTGTAAAACTTTCATGATTTTTTCTCAAGCAAGGGATGGTAAAAATTAATTAAATCCACATCCTGATTCCTAAAACATATTTTTTGATAAATTGCCTCAAACATATCAGCCGTAGCTTTATATGAATGGCGATGCTCTACATAGGCTCGTGATGCCTTGCCCATCGCAACCCAAGTTTCTCGTTGTTCTATAAGTTGAATTAGAACATCATAAATCGTATCTGGATTTGCGCTGATAATAGGACACTCGTTAAGATAAGAAAAGCGACGGAACAAATCATATTCAGGGCTATTATCTAAAGCACTTATCACAATTTTACCAAAAGCAAGGCCTTCGAGCGCTGCTTGGGCATAACCAAAAATCAGTTGATCAACATAAATATCACAGACTTGAATACGCGCTAAAGCTTCTCCATTCGGCACCGCTTCAATAATATCCAACTCCACATCAAAACCACCATCTTTTAAACGCTTCACGGCATCAATTAAAAATATCGTGCCTTTTACGCCTCGATGATTGCAAGCATGTGCGATACGTATTGGACTGCTTTTTTTAGTCTCAGGATACACCGGTTCAAAACGCTCCGTGTCTACGGGATAACACGTAAGCGGTAAAATATCCCAACGGGGTAAATTAATACAATGCACCAGACACGCAATAACAATATCAGCCGACGCAGTCATACGTCTTATTTTTTTCTGAAGCGTCGCGGCCGTATTACCAAAGCGACTGTATTCAATCATCAAGCCATGACGCCATAACACATTAGGAATCAAATCATAAACAAACGCATCGCTACCGTACGGCAGCAAGACTATGTTTTTTCGACAAAGTTTAAGTATACCAAGTTCGAGTCTTGAAAAGAATGTATGCCTCAGTAAGCCACCATCAAAATAATAATGGAAGACATCATATTTCCAAAGCGCGTGCATGAAAAAACAATAGGCCATCAAATTACCTAAGCACAGCTTAATAATTTTTGGATAAGAGCCTTCGGGTGTAAGCACTATATCAAATGTATCACGCGAATAGATGGGTGATTCAATCACAACTGCCGTATCGCTTACATAACCTCGTTCTTTAAGTGCACGAGCAATATACGCAATCGAAATAATAGGTGTTACGCCAAATAAAAGCTTTGGTTTTTTGTTTTTTGAAGCGGTAAATTTTAAACACGTTTGGATAATCAAAAAAGCAAATAGATTTAGGGGTAAAAAAACAAGTGCTAGCGCGGCCCAAGGTATATCAATCAGAAAGCGGATAATAGATTTTAAACGATTATTCATGAGCATCACAAAGCAAGTACTTCAGCCCCTCATTAAACGACGTAAACCTAAAATCAGGTGCGTGGCGCATAAACTTATCCATATTAGGAATAATCGTAGGTGCAGACGTATCCGGCCGGTATTTAATATGAGCTTGAACACCCAATTGCTCTCCGATAGCCTCGACTATAGATGCTAAACTTGACTTCGTTGGATTTGCAAAATTAAAGGTTCCAGCCAAGCCTTCATTGACCACCCGTCGAATACAGTCTGCCACATCGCGTGTCAACGTTGGAACAAACTGTAAGCCCTTACCATTCACCCCGTCAATTAAAACTTCTTCGCCTTGTTTTATGCGGTTCACCAGCATATTAATCAATGTGTGTTTAGGTGTAATACTCGGACCATACAGGAAAAACAAACGTAACACCGTTATTTTAAAATAGGTTTCGTATGATACTAAAAGACGTTCGGCAATCAATTTACTGTTCGCGTAAAACGAAGTCGGTGCAAGCGAGGCTGATTCCAAAAGTTCGCTGTCATATGGCTCGTACACACTTCCTGTTGATGTAAAAACAAAATGCTTGACGCCAGCTATGCGGGCATAATCCAATAAACGCGCAGTTGAATCACAATTAACACGGAAAACATGATCTGCTTGGTTCGGAAAATCACGATAATGAGGTGATTGCGCCAAGTGAATAATTATATCAACATGTTTGGGTAATTGATTCACATCAAATGCCTCGGATAAATCACAGATAAGATATTCTATCGCATCATCTTTTATTTTAGGCATAGCTCGCATCAACGCCATGATATTATGCTCGTGCGATAATGCTCGTATAACTTCTGGCCCTAATAAACCACTCGACCCTGTGATTAAAATTTTCACGCCTCTCCTTGTATGAAGAACTTTTAATGTTAATTTAGATAAGTCGTACAAAATTGCTCAAGCGACAACAAAGACCAAATAATAAGACGATGATTCACTTGCCCACCCAAGTGCTCATTAACTTTATTCCGAACATATTGCTTATCTAAATAACGATAAATATTAGCCTGATCATCAAACACAACACTTTTAACATACTCCATACTTTCACCCTGAAACCAGGTTGCATCCGGAGCAGAGAAGCCTTGCTTCACTTTTTCTACCACATCCGTTGGAAGAAACTTTTTCATCATGTCACGTAAAATAAGCTTTCCATCTCGCGACTTTTGCAAATAACGTGAAATATCTTCTTGCTTAGCTCCAGAGGATACCACGTCATCCAAACAACCTAATTTAGCTGATATGGGTAATTTAAGCGCGAAATCAACCAGATCATTATCCAAAAAAGGAACCCGCGTTTCCAAACTATGCGCCATCGAAAGCTTATCTTCAATCACAAGTAAACCGTGTAAAAATGTTTTCGCTTCAAAATACAATGAATGATTGACCAATGTTTCGGGGGTTAGTTTTTCGCTCGATGACACACTTTTGAAAATATCTTTGAACGCATCAAACGGAGAAAAATGACGGACATTATTCCAAATGGGAGCAAATACTTTCTGATGTTCTTGCTCGTTAAAAATACGCTGCCAATATCCGTAATAACTTTGCTGATAAGCCTCAAAATTCTTATGTTGAACTTGTGGATAATAACGCCATGGGTAACCTGCAAAGATTTCATCTCCGGCTGTTCCGGCCAAAACCACTTTGCCAAACTTACTGGCCAAGCGAGAGACATAGTAATTGGGATAGCATTGCCCAACGCGTGGCTCTTCAACATGATACGCCAATGACGGCATACAACGCTCCATATCGCCTGCTTTAAGCACCATTTCGTAATGCTCTGTTTTGAACAAATACGACATACGCTCAGCTTCACGCCGTTCATCAAACGTTTGCTCAATACCTGAAGCAGAACTCAAATCAAAACCGCACGTAAAGGTTTTGATATAGGGTAGTTGTAACGAAGAAATAGCAGTGATTGCGCCTGAGTCCATACCTCCTGAGAGATAGGCTCCAAGCTCCACATCACTAACCAGTTGTCGGTTGACACTTTGACGAAAAAGATATTCTAATTCTTCTATATATTCATCTTTAGATAGTGCTTGCTCGGGTTCTTGATAAGAGAAATCCCAATATTTAAATAATTTTTCTTCGGTTTGATTCACCGATAAGATAGAGCCTGCCGGAAGCATCTTGATGTTTTTAAACAGCGTACGATCTGAAATAATATTTTGAAACGTAAGGTATTCAACCAACGCCTCTTGATCCATCTCCGCTGCAATTCGCGGATGCTTTAATAGTGCTTTAATTTCTGATGCAAAAACAAAGCTGTTTCCTGCCATCGTGTAATACAACGGCTTAATACCATAACGATCGCGTACCAACATGAGTTCAGACGTGGTTTTGTCCCAAACGGCAAAGGCAAACATGCCGTTAAAGCGCTGAACAGCGTCAAGTCCCCATTCAGCAAAGGCATTTAAGACCACTTCGGAATCTGTTGTCGAATGAAACGCATGCCCTCGCGCTTCAAGCTCGGTTCGAAGTTCTCGGAAATTATAAACTTCACCGTTGTAGGTGAGCACAAAACGGCCGTCTCGTGTCACCATAGGTTGATGCCCCTGGGGACTTAAATCAATGATGGCTAAACGCCGATGCCCTAAAGCAATAGGCCCATCAAGCCATACACCTTCTCCATCGGGACCACGATGCTCCAACGCCTTAGTCATGACTTCAATCAAACGCGTTTCGGCTGGTTCGTGGTTCCGATTAAATAATCCAGTTATCCCACACATAGCCTTTAGTCTTCAATGCCAACGGCTTCTTTACGTGCCTTAACCTCAGACTTATGCGTATCTCGCCATTCGATCAATCGCGCCAAACCTTCTGGCAATCTGAGATCAGCTCTAAAGTCGAGATCTTTTTCTGCTTTTTTAGGGCAACCAATACGATTCTTAACAAATGTTTGCCCTGCAGGCTCAAACAAAATACTGAGTTCAGAGTCGGTTAATTTAAGAATAATTTCTGCTAACTCTTTGATGCTCGTGCGTACGCCTGTACCAACGTTATAAAACTCATCGGTTGCATCGGCTTTCATAGCACACACGTTTGCTTTGGCGCAATCTTCAACATAAATAAAGTCATACGCTTGGCTACCGTCACCGTATAAAACAGGAGCCTTTCCTTTATCCAAGTTATCCAACATTTTCATAATCACCGCGATATAAGCACCTTGGTAATCTTGACGCGCGCCATACACGTTCATGTAGCGCAAACCTACGTAATCAAAATGTTGACTTGTATCTTTATAACGGTGATATAACGAACGACACATGTGCTCACCCGCAATTTTGGTTGCGCCGTAAAACGTTTTGTTATTATAAATATGGTCTTCTGTCATCGGCTCTTGAACTGCGTCACCATAAACCGATGCACTTGAAGAATAAACCAAGCGTTTAACACCTTGATTGACCATGGCTTCTAAAATATTAAACGTGCCAGCCACGTTAACTTCGAATGCAGAACGAGGGTAATCAAAGCAATGCAGGAGCCAAAGCGCTGCAAAATGAAACACACCATCAATACCGCGCATACCAGCATTCAAAATGTCTCGATGCATGATATCGCCACCCAGTGAAAAAATTTTTACCCGTGGATCTTTGAGTGCTTCACGTAAATTTTCTTCGCGTCCTCGCGTAAAATTATCGTAGATACGCACTTCACCGATGTCTTCTTTTAATAAAGCATCAACCGTATGTGAGCCAATTAAACCAGCCCCACCAATGACTAAAAAATTCTTGCCTCGTATATCCATGTAAATTCCAATAAGTATTATTTAGTTCCATTTAAGCAGGGATGCAGTGTTTTGTTTCTAACAACCCGACCACATAATTCGAAAAGCCAAAAGCGCTGGTAAAAGCAGGTGAAACAGCATTTAAAATATGTGTTTCGTTGTCCGTTTGTTCGATTAAGAAGTCCATCACCAAACGACAGCTGAGTATATCAAGCAATTGGGCTCGTATGCCAACTTTTCCGCTCAAAGAAAGATCGGATGAAGTCAGGCTAGGCACCAAGGTTTTTGCTGTATTCACAAACTTCGGTTTTAAAAAATTCAGTACTTCGCGATGCGTGTAGTTTCGAAAACCTTGTTCGTTATGTCGATACTGTCTTAATAAATGATAAAGCACCGGCAGGGTTTCTTTGATATTCATATCTTTCAGGCCACGGTATTGCTCACGCCCTAGAGCAGGTACAGCGGTTGGGCCAACATAAACTTTTCCAGACACGGTTTTCGTAAAATGAATGCCCAAAAAAGGCACGTTCATATCGGGTACAGGATAAATCAAATGATTAATTTTAATTTTAGAAGTAGGTTTCACTTCGTAATATAAGCCTTTGAATGGCAACATGGTGTAGCGATGACGAAGGCCACACGCTTCTGCAATCTTATCGGCGTATAAGCCTGCGGTATTGATCAAGTGCTGATAGTGCCACGAGGACGATCCTGCACAAACGGTTCTTGTTTTAACATCAACCTGCTCGCAACATGCATTAAAATAAAATTTTACGCCACGTGCCGCCAACGTTTGATGGAGATGCAGCATAATAGCTTTCGGATCAACCACGGTTGTTTCAGGAACAAATAACGCACGACCCGTCGCTGTACGTGCTAACGGCTCTAATTCTGCCAATTGCACTTCATCCAACCATTCCACACAAACACCATTAACTAAACCACGTTCATACAGCATACGCAGGGTATCTTCGTCTTCCGTTTGTGTTGGAACAATCACTTTGCCTAGTTTATTCCAAGGAAGATTATGCTCTTGGCAATACGCGCGCATCGCCTTAGCACCCTCGCCGCATAATTTGGCTTTCAAAGAATCTGGGGGGTAATAAATGCCGGAGTGCAACACACCGCTGTTTCGTCCGCTGGCATGCTCCCCAACCGCCCCTTCTTTATCAAGAATTGAAATTTTGGCACGAGGGTAAGCATCTAATAATTTTAGTGCGGTCGATAAACCTAAAATTCCCGCACCGATAATAATAAAGTCCGTGGTATACTGATTTTTTGAAGCTTGCATCAAACTACACACCTATGCTTTCTGTTATTCGTACCAAACCATCAAGGCTTAATGCATATCGCTCGCCCGTATGTTCACAGATAACATCTGCTTCGCCTTGAAGAGGTAACGCTAAACGCTCACCAAAACGACTCATCCAACCGATTTGTCGCGCAGGAACACCTGCCATCAATGCATAGGGCTTGACATCGCGATTAATCACGGCTCCTGCCGCAACAAAAGCATATTCACCCACCGTGACACCGCACACCAGCGTACAATTTGCCCCCAATGTAGCGCCTCGTTTTACTAACGTATTACGGTATTCGTCTTTTCGACTGACCGCTGAACGTGGATTATAGACATTGGTAAACACCATACTTGGACCACAAAATACATCATCTTCAAGTGTCACGTTATCATACACCGAGACGTTGTTTTGAATCTTCACGTTGTTGCCAATTTTAACTTTATTTCCAACATAAACATTTTGACCCAAGCTGCATTGGGCGCCAATACGAGCGCCAGCGCTTACATGAACCCAGTGCCAAACACGTGTACCCGCCCCAAGTTCAGCACCTGCATCGACAATCGCTGTTTCGTGTATCATTGCTGTCATCATGATAATCCCAAAATTACAACTCTAAAGGAAGATGAACCGTTTTATCATCACGAGCCGAACGATAGGCTGCAATTAATAACTCCAGGCAAGCAAGCCCTGAGCGACCATCGATAATGTCCGCAGGTTTACCCTGGAGGCAATCAATCACATTGGCATAATACGGCACATGCCCAAAACCATACACCGATGTGGTCGCATAATTTTCAGCTTTAATCTCCGCATCTTCAAGCCGTACGTCTGAAAATTCCCAATGTTGCACTTCGTTGACCGCAACACCACCTATACGCACCGTGCCTTTTTCGCCCAATAACGTAATGGAACCTTCGTAATTCTTAGGATACGTCAACATAGTAACGTTTACCGACCCCATGGTGCCCTGGCGCCAACGTATGTTTAACACACCGCTGTCTTCTGCTTCAATTTTGCGACCTAACGTACCCATCATCGCCTGAACGGAGTCTACTGGACCAAGCAACCATTGAATCAAATCAACATAATGGCTGGCTTGGTTCATGAAAGCACCGCCATCCCATTCCCAAGAACCGCGCCAGCCCCCTTGATCGTAATAGTCTTGTGGACGTGTCCAAAAAACGTTGACATTAGCCATATATATTCGGCCAAAACGTCCTTCTGTAATCGCACGCTTAAGCGCTTGGATGGGTGGATTTAATCGATTTTGTTTCACAACAAATAAACGAACCTCGGCTTTATCGCAGGCCTTCACCATATCCAAGCCATCTTGCCAGCGGGTTGCCATGGGTTTTTCCGTCAGCACGTGTCGGCCAGATTCGGCCACTTGAATCGCTTGCCGTGGGTGAAGACCACTAGGGGTACACAAAACAAGCAAATCAATTTCAGCTTCCGCAAGCATCACCTCAAGACTGGTATAAACTTGGGCGCCATGCTCTTTTCCAACCGCGTTAGCCGCCGCTTCATCACGATCACACACCGCCGTTAAATTTAAACGATCGTGGTGTTTAGCAATCGCTTGTAAATGATTTTTTGAAATACGACCACAACCAACCAAGGCTACATTAATCTTACGATCGAGAATCGTCCAAGGAGCTCTTTTTATCATTAAGCACTCACAATGTTGTCGTTTTTATGCGCTCTAAAAGCACCACGTGTGTCCACAATAAGCTTCGCATGCATGGCAATCATGTCATAATCAAACGCTTGATGTGCTGTCGCAAGCACCACACAATCATATTGCGCAAGGGTTTCTGATGTGAGGGACACACTATGCAAATCAAAATGATGCGATCTCATTGCAGGAAAAACGGGTACATGAGGGTCGGAATACGCGACCTCAGCACCTTTATTCCGTAAAAGCTCCAACATTTCTATTGACGGTGACTCGCGCATGTCATCCACATCACGTTTGTAGGCAATCCCTAAAACGAGCACCTTGCTATTTTTAAGCGCTTGTTCGCGTGAGTTTAATGCATCCGTGATTTTATGAAGGACCCAGTGTGGCATTTTGCTATTAATTTCACCGGCCAGTTCAATAAACCGCGTATGCATACCAAATTCACGGGCTTTCCAAGTCAGATAAAATGGATCGATAGGAATACAATGCCCGCCAATACCAGGCCCCGGATAATATGGAACAAAGCCAAAGGGTTTAGTTGCTGCAGCATCAATCACTTCATGAATATCAATATCCATTTTATCAGCCAACAATTTCATCTCATTCACAAGACCAATGTTAACCGAACGATGAATGTTCTCTAAAAGCTTCGTCATTTCGGCAACACGCGTGGATGAAACTTTGACGACCGTATCAATCACCGAATGATACAAAGCATGTCCAGCCTCACGACAATTCGGCGTATCACCACCGCATACCTTAGGAATACTGGCTGTTGAAAAATTCACATTACCGGGATCTTCACGCTCAGGTGAATACACCAGGAAGAAATCTTTACCGACGTTGAGACCCGTTGCCTCGATGCGTGTTTTGAGTTCTTCTTCTGTCGTTCCAGGATAGGTCGTACTTTCCAAAGACATGATTTGCCCTGGCCGAAGATGCGGCACAAGCGCCTCAACTGTTTGAACAACATAACTTAAGTCTGGCTCGCGGTATTTATTAAGCGGCGTGGGTACACATAAAATCAAGGCATCCGCCTCATGAGCGGATGAAAAATCATTGGTCGCACGAATATGACTTTGGACAGCAACCACATTCGCTGAAGGAATATGTTGAATGTAGGATTTACCGGCATTCAACAAGTTATTCTTGCTTTCATCTACATCAATTCCAATCACCCGGTAACCGACATCAGCAAAACGGAGCATGAGAGGCAAGCCGACATAGCCTAAACCAATAATGCCAATAATGGCTTCTTTATTATTTAACTTTTCAATCAAATCACGTGGCATGACGTAGCACTCCATTTTATTCTTAAAGCATTCCGTTGAAGCGCTTAAACAGCCAGCGCTTCTTTCTGTAATATTTCTTGTAATGCACCCATCACTTTATTTTGATCGGCCTCAGCCAAATAAGGATGCATCGGTAAACTCAACACGCGACTTGCTGCAGCTTCAGCGTAAGGAAAACTTTGCTTTCCTGGATACAGTGTCTCAAACACAGGTTGCTTATGTAACGGTTCAGGGTAATGCACCGCCGTTGGAATACCACGTGATTGCAATGCTTTTTGTACTGATTCACGATCAGATACTTCCACCGTGTATTGCGCATAAACACTTGTGTTATGAGCTTTTATGCTCGGTGTTCGAACAAAACCAGACAAACCTTTTGCATACCGCGCAGCAACCTGTTCGCGTAACTTAATTTCTTCAGGAAACACGACAAGCTTTTCAAGCAAAATAGCGGCTTGTATAGTATCAAGTCGACCATTCACACCCAATCTTACATGATGATAACGCTCTGCTTGACCATGAACACGGATCGACCTCATACGCTCAGCTAAGTCAGCATCGTGCGTAAAGCAGGCACCACTATCACCGTATCCACCTAAAGGTTTGGATGGAAAAAAGCTTGTACAACCAATCGTTGTTAATCCACACGAGCGTTTGCCGTTATACATAGCACCAAAGCTTTGTGCAGCATCCTCAATCACAGGCAAGTTATATCGCGCAGCTATGGCATTAATTGCATCATAATCTGCACATTGACCGTACAAACTCACCGGCATAATCGCCTTGGTTTTAGTCGTAATGGCCGCTTCAATCAGATTTGCATCAAGATTATATGTATCACGCTCAATATCAACAAACACCGGTGTAGCACCTAAAAGTGCAATCACCTCAGCCGTTGCAAAAAAGCTAAAGGGCGTAGTAATGACCTCATCCCCAGGACCAACGTCAAGCGCCATCAATGCAATCAACAAAGCATCGGTACCACTGGATACACCAATCGCATGAGGCACACCAACAAATGCAGCAAGCCCGGCTTCAAGCTCAGCAACTTCGGGCCCCATAATATAAGCACCATGCTCTAAGACCGCTTTTATACGACCCATGACAGGTTCTTCAATACGTGAATATTGTGCTTTTAAATCGATAAATTGCATTTTTTTTCCTTAAAACTAAGCCCCAAACGGATCCCGAATCACAATCATCGCATCACGCTCAGGTCCTGTGGATAACAAATCAATCGGCACACCCAATAACGCTTCGAGTCGACGCACATACGCACGCGCATGTTCAGGTAAAGTTTCTATCGACGTACAATCTTCCGTCGATTCCGACCAACCCGGTACGTCTTCATACACAGGCTCCATGTCATCATAATCTTCGGCAGCTTGTGGTGGATA
>Ga0210011_1000768_pt1 | contig 33402 bp, 19 predicted proteins | sample CryGeymeta201502_FD_183972 | JGI IMG/M metagenome (GOLD analysis project Ga0210011, IMG submission 183972) | Groundwater microbial communities from Crystal Geyser aquifers in Utah, USA - Crystal Geyser metaG 2015-02 (SPAdes) (version 2) | ecosystem: Environmental > Aquatic > Deep subsurface >...
ATAAAACAAATTTATATAAAAATAATACTTTTTGGGTAGTCTTTTTATATAAATGTAATAGTTGTAAATTTATTACTAATGCCTAAAAACAGTCTGTTTCCTATCAGGTCCAACGGACACAATAGTAATTGGGATATCCAGTTCTTTTTCTAAAAAGTCAATGTAGTCATTCAACGCTTTTGGTAACTGCCCAGATTCAGACATGGCTGTTAAATCTTCGTTCCAACCTTTAAAATCGGTATAGATAGGTTGTACATTTTCTGTATCAATATTATAAGGAAAATGCGTAATAACGGTTCCTTTGTAGTTGTAAGCGGTACAAACTTTTAAGGTTTTAAAACCCGAAAGCACATCGCCTTTCATCATCATTAATTGGGTAACTCCATTGACCTGACAAGCGTATTTTAAAGCTACTAAATCTAGCCAGCCACAGCGTCTTGGTCGTCCTGTAGTAGCACCAAATTCGTTACCTACACGGCTCATGGTTGCGCCGTCTTCATCAAATAATTCGGTTGGGAAAGGTCCTGAACCCACCCGAGTGGTGTATGCTTTAAAGATTCCAAATACATCGCCAATTTGGTTTGGTGCAACGCCTAAACCAGTACAGGCACCAGCTGCTGTAGTGTTACTGGAGGTTACATAAGGATAGGTTCCAAAATCTATATCCAGTAAAGAACCTTGTGCGCCTTCTGCCAAGATGGTTTTTCCGGCTTTTTGGGCTTGGTAGATGTATTCTTCAGAATCAATAAATGTGATGGATTTTAGAACGTCTACAGCGTCAAAAAATTCTTTTTCCAGTTCTGCTAAGTCGTATTGAATATCCACATTATAAAACGCAATCATGGATTCGTGTTTATCGGCCAAAGCTCTATAGCGTTCTTTCCAATCGGTAAGTTCCAGATCGCCAACACGAATGCCGTTTCTGCCGGTTTTATCCATATAGGTTGGGCCAATGCCTTTAAGGGTGGATCCAATTTTGGCTTTTCCTTTTGAAGCTTCACTGGCTGCATCTAGTAAGCGATGCGTTGGTAAGATAATATGTGCTTTTCTTGAGATTAATAATGATTTTCTGTAATCGACGTTTTGTTCTTCCAGTTTATCTAATTCTTTTTTGAAAATAACTGGATCAATCACCACGCCATTTCCAACTAAATTAGTAGCGCTATCATGAAAAATACCTGAAGGAATGGTGTGTAAAACATGCTTTCTACCGTTAAACACTAAAGTGTGACCTGCATTTGGGCCACCTTGAAAACGTGCAATAATGTTGTATTTGGAGGTTAGTACGTCAACAATTTTTCCTTTGCCTTCGTCTCCCCATTGTAAACCTAGTAGTAAATCTACTGCCATTGTAATTATGAATTATTTGTGTTTGATTTTTTTGTTCCGTAAAAGTAGAGTGAATGATTGTTGATTTGAATGTCAAAAACTTCTTCTATTGTTTTTTTGATAGACTGAATTCTTGGATCACAAAATTCAATGACTTCGCCTGTATCTGTAAGAATAACGTGGTCGTGTTGTCTGTCAAAATAAGATTTTTCATAATGCGCTTGATTTTGTCCAAATTGATGTTTTCTAACCAACCCACATTCTAAAAGTAATTCTATGGTATTGTACAAGGTAGCGCGAGAAACCCGATACTTTTTGTTTTTCATGCTTAGATATAAAGTCTCTATATCAAAATGATCGGTTTTATTATAAATTTCTTGAAGTATAGCGTAACGTTCGGGTGTTTTACGATGACCGTTACCTTCTAAGAAGTTTGTAAAGACATTTTTAACAATATCCTGATTTTTTGTATCGGCTTTTACATTCATATCTGTAAAACAAAATTACAATTTTAAACTCTATTCACTTTATCAATGCCATTTATTTTTTTTAGTTTTTCAATAAGTTTTTTAACGAGTGTGTTATTTTTAACAATAACGCTTATTTTTCCAGTGAATAAACCGTCGTCACTTTCAAAACTTAAGCTTTTCATGTTAACATGCATATTGGAAGAAATTTCTTTTGTAATATCATTTACCAAACCTATATGATCGATTCCTGAGACAGAAATTTGAACTAAAAATTCTTGTTGGGTAGAATCGATCCATTTAGCGGGCATGATTCTGTAAGCATAATTAGATTGAAGACTGACTGCATTTGGACAGTTTTTTTTATGAACTTTAATGCCTTCGGTGACCGTTAAAAAGCCAAAAACCTCATCACCAGGAATGGGGTTACAACAATTGGCCAGCTTGTAATCTAATTTTTCTTCTTCTTTTCCAAACACAAGAGAATCATAGTTAGAAGTTACTTCTTCTTTTTCTATGTCTTCTTTTTTAATATGGGCTTTTCTGGTAATTTTATTTTTAATAAAACTCATTAAAGCATTGCTTCTTGACGAAGCAAAATCTTTAAGCATGGTATTATCTATGGTTCCAATGCCTACTCTGTAAAATAAATCTAAGCTTGTTTTTAGCTTGAAAAAATTCACTAATTCATTAATACTTGATTCATTTAAAGTAATTTTTAATTGTTTTAATTTTCTTCTTAAAACTTCTTTACCTTCTTTGCCAATACTTTTTTTGTCTTCTTTTAAAGCTGATTTTATTTTACCTCTGGCTCTTGCCGTTGTTGCATAATCTAACCAATTGGCATTTGGTTTTGCAGATTCTGAAGTTAAAATATCCACTTGGTCGCCACTTTGTAGCTCATGACTTAAAGGTACCAGTTTACCGTTAACCTTGGCACCTCTGGTTTTCATGCCAACTTCGGAATGGATATTAAATGCAAAATCTAAAGTTGTGGCTCCTTTTGGTAACGATTTTAATTCGCCTTTTGGGGTAAACACAAAGATTTCTTTGGAATAGAGATTGAGTTTGAACTGCTCTACAAAATCAACAGCGTTTACATCTGGGTTTTCAAGAGCTTCTTGTAATTTATTTATCCAATCTTCTAAGTTATCCTCTTTCTCTGCATCTTGCTTATATTTATAGTGGGCAGCATAACCTTTTTCAGCAATTTCGTTCATGCGCTCACTTCTTATCTGAACTTCTACCCATCTTCCTTTTGGACCCATAACGGTGATGTGTAAAGCTTCGTAACCTGTAGATTTTGGCGAGGAAATCCAATCTCTCAGCCTAATGGGATTTGGCCTAAAGTGGTCTGTTACAATAGAATAAATTTTCCAAGCTAAAAACTTTTCATTTTCAGCATCACTTTGGTAAATGATTCTAATAGCAAATTTGTCATATACTTCATCAAAGGAAACGCCTTGTTTTTGCATTTTTCGTCTGATGGAAAATATAGATTTTGGTCTTCCTTTTATGGTATAATCAAGGTGTTCTTTGTCCAGGGACGTTTTAATGACATTACTAAACTCTTTAATATATAGGTCCTGCTCTTCTTTACTTTCTTTGATTTTATAAAAAAGGTCATTGTAAACTTCGGGTTCTGTGTATTTTAAACCTAAATCTTCCAGTTCCGTTTTTATATTGTACAACCCAATTCTATGTGCTAAAGGCGCATAAATGTAAAGGGTTTCGGATGCAATTTTTATTTGTTTATCCGGACGCATAACATCCATAGTTTGCATGTTGTGCAGTCTGTCGGCAATTTTTATTATAATAACACGGACATCATCATTAAGGGTAAGGAGCATTTTCCTGAAATTTTCTGCCTGTAAAGACACGTCCATGTCTTGTTCTTTGCTTAATGAAGAAATTTTAGTGAGACCATCTACAATTTTAGCGATGGTTTTTCCAAATAAACGTTCAATGTCTTCAAGGGCGTAGTCATCAGAATCTTCAACAACATCATGAAGTAAGGCAGCACAAATAGAGGTTGCGTCCAAGCCAATCTCTTTAGCAACGATTCTGGCAACAGCAAGCGGATGGAATATGTAGGCTTCACCCGATCTTCTGCGCTGGTTTTTATGGCCATCTAGAGCTACATCAAAGGCTGTTCTTATCAGTTTTTTATCATCATCAGAAAGTGTTCTGTAACTTACCTTTAATAACTCTTTGTAGGCTTTAGCAATGGCTGCATTTTCTTGTTCTATTTCTACCTCTGTCATAAATTAAAAATACTATAAAGAATGTTAACAAACAATAGTGTTGTTGTTTTTAATATAATAAAAAATTAAGATTTTGAATTTAAGAAATCTACCAATAATTGAATGGCTTTTCCTCTGTGTCCAATAGTGTTTTTTAAATTTAAGTCCATTTCGGCAAAAGTTCTGTCAAAGCCATTTGGTTTAAAAATGGGGTCATAGCCAAAACCATGCTCTCCTTGTTTGGTGTTGGTTATAACGCCTTGGCAAAGACCTTCAAAAGTTTGTAGATCGTTGCCTATTTGTAGAGCAATAACGGTTTTAAATTGAGCACTTCTATTGGAATGTAGCTTTAAATTTTCAAGAAGTTTATTCATGTTATCATCGGCATTCCGTTGCTCTCCGGCATATCTGGCTGAAAAAACACCAGGATGGCCATCTAAAGCTGTTACTTCAAGGCCTGTATCATCAGCAAAGCAATCATAGCCATAATGCTTTTTTATATAAGATGCTTTTTCTATGGCATTCGCTTCAATAGTGTTTTGTGTTTCTGGGATATCTTCAAAACAACCAATGTCTTTAAGGCTTAATAGTTTGATGTGTTTTGGAATTAATACCTCAACTTCTTTAATTTTATTGAGATTGTTGGTTGCAAAAACAAGTTGCATATGGTTTAGTGTTTGTGTGTTTTAAAACTATTTTAAGCAAAACTATCATTTAAATTGAAATTCCATTTTTTAAAGAAGAAAATATTCAATCTAAAATTTATATCTTGTCAGAACAAAAATTCCCATTTAAAATCATTTAATATGAAACTAATAACATCCCTTTGCCTTATTATTTTTTTAGCCTTAAATATACAGTCTCAAAATCAACCTTGGCAAGGTAAATTTGAACCTATTGACAACATGATTGATGCTCCTAATAGCTATAGATCCGCTAGTGGTGCGCCAGGTAAAGCCTATTGGCAACAACGGGCTGATTATAAAATTAATGTTAGCTTAAATGAAACCAATAACACTATCTCTGGAGAGGAAACCATTACGTACTATAACAATTCTCCCGATGATTTAAGTTATTTATGGATTCAATTAGATCAAAATGTAAACAAAAAAGGCAGTGAAGATTTTGGGTCTTTAAATAGTATGGCAGATGGCATGAATACTAAACAAATGCAGTCTCTTACCAGAGTAATTGATTTTCCTGCAGGATATTCTATAAAGTATATTAAAGATGTTAACGGCGTTGCCATAAAATCTTTAGTAAACAATACCATGATGAAAGTGCTTCTTAACGAGCCTTTAAAAGCGGGAACTTCTATGAGTTTTTCCATTGGATGGTCATATCCAATTACGGATAGAAATATGTTTATGCTTTCTAGAGAAGGGTATGAATATTTTCCAGAAGATGATAATACCGTGTATTTAATTGCCCTTTGGTTTCCCAGAATGGCTGTTTATAATGATACGGAAGGTTGGCAAAATCAGCAATTTAATAGGCTAGGAGAGTTTGCTCTGGAATTTGGTAATTACGAAGTCAATATCACAGTCCCTGAAGATCATATTGTAGCATCAACAGGTGAATTACAAAATCCTTCAGATGTATTAACAAAAACCCAGATTCAAAGAATGGATTTGGCAAGAACATCTTTTAATAAACCTGTTTTGATTGTAACTCAAGACGAGGCTATTGCCAATGAAAAAACAAAGTCAAACCAATTAAAAACATGGAAATTTAAAGCAACCAATGTTAGGGATTTTGCTTTTGCCTCCTCGCGTAAATTTATTTGGGATGCTCAAGCCGTTAAATTAGCTGACCATACTACCATGGCCATGTCATTTTATCCAAAAGAAGGATTGCCTGTTTGGCAAGAAGAATCCACCCAAGCGGTAGTAAATGCTTTGCAAGTGTATTCTGAAGCTACTTTTGATTATCCTTATCCTGCAGCTATTTCGGTAAATACATCCAATATTGGTATGGAATTTCCAATGATCAGTTTTAATGGAGGCCGTCCTAAAAACGGAAAAATTAGTGATAGGGCTAAAGCAGGAATGATTGGAACCATCGTTCATGAAGTTGGGCATAATTGGTTCCCCATGATTATAAGCTCAGATGAGCGCAAATGGATGTGGATGGATGAAGGATTAAATACGTTTATTCATCAAAGAACCATAGCAGAACGTTACCCTGATTTTAACAGCACAACACCTAAAACTATTGTGCCTTTTATGAGTGGCGATAAAAGTATTATGCGACCCATTATGACTACGTCTGACAATGAATTATTGAGTCAATTTGGAAATAATTTTTATATGAAACCAACCGTGGGACTTCAAATGTTAAGAAACTCCATCGTAGGAAAAGAACTTTTTGATCAGGCATTTAAAGAGTATTGTAACCGTTGGAAATATAAACATCCTAATCCGGCTGATTTGTTCAGAACCCTTGAAGATGCCACAGCAACAGACTTAGATTGGTTTTTTAGAGGTTGGTTTTTTACCACAGATCATGTTGATATGGAACTATCTAATGTAAAATGGTTTAAAGTTTATGAAGAATCCTTAAATATTGAGGATCAAAACAAGACAGTGAAAATGAAGATTGAAGGTGAAAATTCTGGTGGAAAAGCTAAAGATTTTTCAAGTGGACCCGAAGTAATCACCATGAATTCAACACCAGACCAGGCTTACGGCGGGTTTTTATCCAGACTCGATGAATCTGAAATTCGAAAAAAAATTCAAGGAAAAAATATTTATGAAGTTACCATTAAAAACATTGGAGGACTGGTTATGCCAGTTACCATTGAGTGGCTTTTTAAAGATGGAAGCACTGAAATAGATATCTTGCCAGCTGAAATTTGGCGTTTAAATGAATACGAAATCAAAAGAACTTTTGTAAAAGACAAAGAAGTATCTCAGGTCAATTTAGACCCAAATTTTGAATTTGCTGATGTTGATATGAACAACAATAATTTCCCCAAAAAGGAAGAGGCTACAGATTTTGAAAAATTTAAAAATAAAGATTAAAGATGCCTTTGTAAACTGATGATGAACCATGTTAAAGAAAAACTTATGGGATTTTTGTAAATCTTAACGATGGTGATAAGGTTCGTTTTTTAAAATGGTAAAACCTCTGTATAGTTGCTCAATCATAAATAATCGTATCATTTGATGAGAGAATGTCATTTTAGAAAGTGACAGTTTTCCTTGAGCTTGTTTATAAACCTCTTCAGAAAATCCATAAGGGCCGCCAATAACAAAAACCAATTGTTTAATGCCGGAATTCATGTGTTTTTGAAGATAATTTGCAAAAGAAACAGAATCAAATTGTTTCCCGTTTTCATCTAAAAGAATTAAAACATCCGTAGCGCTCAAAGCCTTTAAAATAAGGTCTCCTTCTTTTTGTTTTTGCTGTTCCTCACTTAAATTTTTAGAATTTTTTAGGTCTGTAATAATTTCAAAATTAAATGTAATGTAAAAGCTAAGGCGCTTTTTATAAACTTCTATGAGTGCTTGAAGTTCTTTCTGGTCAGTTTTTCCTATGGCAAGCAATTTAATTGTCATAAAACAAAATTACTATTTGAAAATTATCAATTACGTATTTAAAGGAACAAATTTTATAAAATTCATAAATTGAAAAGATAATTAAGCCAATCAATTTCTTATTTTAGCAGTTAAATTTAAATATTAATGATAACTAAAGAACAATTTGACAAGGAAATTGAAATTATAATTTCAAATGCAATACGAGAAGATGTAGGTGATGGCGATCATAGTTCTATGGCATGTATTCCTGATGGTGCCAGAGGAAAAGCCAAACTTTTAGTTAAAGATAAAGGCATTATTGCCGGTGTTGCCTTTGCTAAAAAGGTATTCAACTATGTAGATAAAGGTCTTAAAATAGAAACGTTGATTGAAGATGGTTCAGAAGTGTCATATGGTGATATTGTGATGTATGTTGAAGGGTCGCCACAATCCATTCTAAAAGCAGAAAGAACGGTTTTAAATGCCATGCAACGCATGAGTGCCATTGCAACTAAAACAAGAATGTTTGTAGAGTTGTTAAAAGGAACTCGCACCAGAATTCTAGATACCAGAAAAACAACTCCAGGAATCAGGGCTTTAGAAAAATGGGCTGTAAAGATTGGTGGCGGCGATAATCACAGATTTGCTTTATATGATATGATTATGCTAAAAGATAACCATATTGATTTTGCTGGCGGCATTACTAAAGCTATTGAAACGGCAAAACAATATCTAAAAGATACGGACAGAGATTTAAATATCATGGTAGAAGCAAGAGATTTAACCGAGGTTAAGGAAATACTTCAAAGTGAAGGTGTTTACCGAATTTTATTAGATAATTTTGATTATGAAGACACCAAAAAGGCCGTTAAACTCATTGGTAATAAGTGCTTAACAGAATCTTCGGGTAACATTAATGAAGAAACTATAAGACATTATGCAGAATCTGGGGTTAATTATATTTCATGTGGAGCCTTAACACACTCAGTCCATAATATGGATTTAAGCCTAAAAGCTATTAAATAATTATGCCATCGTAAGTTTTTAATTTGTTAAAATAGGAAGCAAATAACTTTTTAAATTTAATAACTTTACATGAATTAACAGATTTAACGATTCATGACAAAACCCATAGAAGACAAGCTTTCTAAAATTCCTATAGTAAATGTTTTAGTAAAATTTCTTAAAAAAATTAAACTACTAGGGTTAGAAGGGCTTTCTTTTTATGATTTATTGGAACTTTATATTATAGGCATAGTAAAAGGAGCTTTAACAACAAGAGCCAGCGCCATTGCTTTTAGTTTTTTTACGGCATTATTTCCGTTTTTATTATTTGTTTTAATTGTAATACCCTATGTTCCAATTGACGATTTTAAAATAGAATTTTTAAGATTTTTAGATTCCTTTTTACCACCAAATACCTCAGAATTTTTCTTTCAAAACATTTTTGAAAACATAGACCAATCTCAAAGAGGCGGCTTAGTCTCTTCTGTATTTCTATTGTCATTAGCGTTAATGGCCAATGGGGTTAGTGCCGTTTTTTCAGGTTTTGAAAACTCATATCATGACCCATTGATTAGAAACGTCTTGCGGCAATATCTGTATGCTTTAGGGGTTGCTTTAATATTGGCATTTTTACTAATTTTCACCATAGTTGTTTTAGGGTATTTCCAAATTTATGTGGTTCAAAAAGTACTTGACGTCTTAAAAAACCGAGGATATCAGGTAGAATCCCAAACCGTTTTTTGGTTTGATATTGCAAAATATATGTTTTTTGTAATGATGGTATATTTGGCAACGGCAACCTTATATTATTTTGGAACCAAAGAAGGTAGAAACTCTAAATTCTTTTCTGTTGGAGCTTTATTTACAACCATTTTAATCATTGTAACCTCTTATTTATTTGGTATCTATATAGAAAACTTTGCACAATACAACAAGCTTTACGGCTCCATTGGAGCACTTCTAATTTTAATGTTTTATTTATGGCTCAATGCCAATATTTTATTGTTAGGATACGAACTGAATGCTTCTTTAAATAAACTAAGAAAAAGCTGTTAGGGTATGTCTCACTTCATAGATGTTATACTTCCAATCCCATTAGAAAAGCTATTCACTTATAGCATTAATTCTTCTGAAGCCGACTTTATAAAAGTAGGGATGCGTGTTGCCGTTCCTTTTGGGAAATCTAAAATTTATACAGGATTGGTCTATAAAATTCACCAGGATGAACCACTTGTATATGAGGCCAAAGATATTCATCAAATACTGGATGACAGTCCTATGGTCAATCCTTATCAACTTAAGCTTTGGGAATGGATTGCTGGGTATTACATGTGTACTCTGGGCGATGTTTTCAGAGCCGCATTACCAAACGCTTTTATTTTAGAAAGCGAAACAGTAATTCTTTTAAATACAGATAAAATTATAAATGATGACGTTTTAAACGATGATGAATTTTTGGTTTATGAAGCATTACATCACCAATCATCTTTAAAAATTCATGACATTTCAAATATTCTTGACAGGAAAACGGTACTTCCAGTCATTAAGAGACTCATAGAAAAAGAAGCTATAAAGGTTGAGGAAGAGGTTTATGAAAAATACAAACCAAAACTGGTTAGGTATGTAAAATTGCATCCTCAGTTTTCTAGTGATGAGGCTTTACAAAATTTATTGACTGAATTAAGTAGAGCACCCAAACAAAGTCAAGTCATTCTTACCTTGTTTTCAATTTCAGCAAAGACAAAAAAACCTGTAAAAGTATCAGATTTATCCAATGAAAGTGGCGCTTCACCAACAATCATCAAATCACTTATCGATAAAGGAATCTTAGAAGAGTTTCACCTTCAAGTAGATAGAGTTCAATATTCTGGCGAAGACACTAAAACTTCTAAAGAACTCAATGAGTTTCAAATAACAGCGCTTCAAGACATTAAAACAGCTTTTAAAGATAAAAGTGTGGTTCTGCTTCATGGCGTAACATCGTCTGGGAAAACGGAAATTTATGTAAAACTTATTGAAGAGGCCATTGCCAATGGAAAGCAAGTATTGTATTTGTTACCAGAAATAGCTTTAACCACACAACTTGTTACCAGATTGCAACATTATTTTGGAGAACAAGTTGCTGTCTTTCACTCAAAATATTCGTCACAAGAACGCGTTGAGGTTTGGAATTATGTATTGAATAATTCAGATAAAGCCAGAATTGTTTTAGGAGCACGTTCCTCCATATTTTTACCATTTAGTAATTTGGGGTTAATTATTGTGGATGAAGAGCATGAGCAATCGTTTAAACAATTTGATCCTGCACCAAGATACCATGTACGCGATACCGCCATTGTTTTAGCAAGTTTACATCAAACAAAAACATTGTTAGGCTCTGCAACACCTAGTCTAGAAAGCTATTATAACACTAAACAAAATAAATATGGTTTAGTAGAAATTAATACACGCTATAACAATGTTTTGATGCCACACATTGAATTGGTTGATATTAAAGAAAAACAAAAGCGAAAGTTGATGAAAGGTCATTTTAGCGATCGGCTTATTGAAGAAATGACAAATGCTTTACAAGAAGGAAATCAAATCATTTTGTTTCAAAACAGAAGAGGTTTTTCGCCCATTGTAGAATGTAATACTTGCGGAATATCGCCACAATGCCCAAATTGTGATGTAAGTTTAACGTACCACCACTACAGAGACCAGTTACGTTGTCATTATTGTGGTTATCATATGGTCATGATTAAAAATTGTTCAGCTTGTGGCAGTATTGAGTTGGATAGCAAAGGCTTTGGGACCGAGCAAATAGAAGAAGAAGTAAAACTATTGTTCCAAAATGCTAAAGTTGCAAGAATGGATTTAGATACCACCAGAGGAAAGTATGGTTATGAAAAAATTATTTCAGCATTTGAGCAGCAAGATATTGATGTTTTAGTAGGAACTCAAATGCTGACCAAAGGTTTGGATTTTAGAAATGTGAAACTAGTTGGTATTATGAATGCCGATACGATGTTGAATTTTCCGGATTTTAGGGCGCATGAACGAAGTTTTCAACTTATGTTGCAGGTGTCTGGTAGAGCAGGTCGCACAGACCAAAGAGGTAAGGTATTAATTCAAACCTATAACCCATATCATAAAATATTGCAGCAAGTATCAACCAATGATTATTTAGGAATGTACGATGAGCAAATGGATGAACGCCATAATTATAAATATCCACCAATTTATAAGCAAATAAAAATCACGCTAAAACATAAAGATTACAATAGGGTAGACATGGGATCCCAATGGTTGGCCAAATCGTTAAGGCAGGTTTTCGCAGAAGCTATTTTAGGGCCGGAATCGCCACCAATTGCCAGAATAAGAAATCAGTTCCATAAAAATATTCTAGTTAAAATTCCTAAAAAACAGTCATTATCAAAAACAAAAGAAGCTATTATTAAAATTAATAACAGCTTCTGGAGTATTAAGGAATTTAGGTCGGTAAAAGTAATTTTAAATGTCGATAACTTTTAATTTAGTTGGTTAGACTTAAATATTGTTTAAAGCATCAACCAGTTGGGTCTTTTTATTTCTACTTAAAGGAATTTCATAAGCACCAACTTCAACATTTTTACTGTTAAATCTGTCAATTTTATCCAAATTAACAATATAAGATTTGTGAATTCTCAAAAATTTATTTTCTGGCAATTCTTTTTCAAATGATTTCATGGTTGATAAAACAACCAAGCTGTTTTCTTCAGTCACTAATTTCACATAATCACCCAAAGCTTCAATCCATTTAATATCTTTAATATAAACTTTACGTTTTTTAAGATTGCTCTTTACAAAGATATGTTCGCCTTCTTCTTCATTAAAATCCAAGGTTAATTTATGCTGCTCTAAGGCTTTGTCAACAGCCGTATTAAAGCGTTCTCTGGTAATTGGTTTGTGTAAGTAATCGGTAGCATCATAATTAAACGCTTTAAACGCATATTCTGTTTTTCCGGTTACAAAGATAATTTGGGGTTTGTTGTTTAAAACATCCAATAGCTCAAATCCGTTTAGTACTGGCATTTCAATATCTAAAAAAATGAGGTCAACTTGGTTGTTGTTTAAACCATTTTTGGTCTCTAAAGCACTACTGTACTCAGCAATTAAGTTGAGAGCTGGGTGGTTCTCTACTAACTTGACTATTGAGAGACGTTGTATTGCCGAGTCGTCTACTACTACACAGTTTAAAGTCATAACATTATATTATTTCGGTTAAGATATCGACAATATTACAAAAAATTCGGTTAAAAACCAAATTTCATCGTTAAACTGTTTACTTTAACAAAATTTTAACATTTTAAAAATAACAATAATATACAGGGTATATACTTGCAATATATAAATAAATAGATTATTTTTGCACCCATTTTAATAATAAATTTAGATTTTTATGAATCATTATGAAACTGTTTTCATCTTAAATCCCGTTTTATCTGAAGATCAGATAAAGGAAACAGTAAAGAAATACGAAGATTTTCTTGTTTCTCGAGGAGCGAAGATGATATCCAAAGAAGATTGGGGACTAAAGAAATTAGCTTACCCTATCCAAAACAAGAAAAGTGGTTTTTACCACTTATTTGAATACCAAGTAGAAGGAGAAGTTATTGCTCCTTTAGAGGTTGAATTCAGACGTGACGAACGTTTTATGCGTTATTTAACGGTTACTTTAGACAAGCATGCTATTTCTTGGGCTGAAAGAAGAAGAGAAAAACTAAAAGTAAAAGCGTAATTATGTCGACAATAGAACAACAATCAAAAGGAAAAAAAGACGGAGAAATTAGATATCTTACGCCTTTAAACATTGAAACCAACAAAACAAAAAAGTATTGTCGTTTCAAAAAATCTGGAATCAAATATATTGATTATAAAGATCCAGATTTCTTATTGAAATTTGTTAATGAGCAAGGTAAAATTCTACCTAGACGTTTAACAGGAACTTCATTAAAGTATCAAAGAAAAGTATCAGTGGCTGTTAAAAGAGCCCGTCACTTAGCATTAATGCCATACGTGGCAGATTTGTTAAAATAAAAATAGCATAACTATGGAACTTATATTAAAACAAGACGTTGAAAGCTTAGGATTTAAAGACGATATTGTAACAGTTAAGAACGGTTATGGTAGAAATTTTTTAATTCCTCAAGGACAAGCTATTTTGGCAACTATTTCTGCTAAAAAGGTTTTGGCTGAAAATTTAAAGCAAAGAGCTTACAAGGATAAGAAAATAATTGATGATGCCAACAAAATCTCTGAGGCCTTAAAAACATTAGAAATTAAAATAGCAGCTAAAGCTGGAGCAGGAGATAAATTATTTGGCTCTGTTAGCAATATTGATGTTGCTACCGCTTTAGAAAACGAAGGTCAATCTATTGATAAAAAATATATCATGGTTACAGGTGGACATGTAAAACGTTTAGGTAAATATACCGCAACCATACGTTTACACCGAGAAGTAACGGTTGAATTACCTTTTGAAGTGATTGCTCAAGTTAATTAAGTAAAATAAATATTAACAAATAGTTAATAAATAAGGCTATCCATAATGGGTAGCCTTATTCATTTAAAGGATTTTTTAATTAAATTAGCCCGACTAATTCAAATATACTTTAAATGAAAAAATTTACATTATTTTTATTATTTATGCTAAGCATTGGGTTTGCCGAAGCGCAAGTTACCACTTCTAGCATAAAAGGGTTGATTGTTGATGGATCTGAACAATCTCTTATGGGAGCAAATGTTTTGGCAATTCACACACCAACAGGCACTAAATATGGTGCGGCATCAAACTTTGATGGACGATTTAATTTACTTAATCTACGTGTTGGAGGGCCTTATACCATCACTATTAGTTATTTGGGTTACAAATCTCAAACATTCAATGATGTTTATCTTGATTTAGGTAAAACACTATCTCTAGACATTACTTTGGAAGATGACAGTGAACAGTTAGACGCTGTTGTTGTTAGCGGAACCACAGGAACAGGAACTTTTGGAAGCGACAGAACTGGAGCAGAAACAAGTGTAGGGCGACGCGAGTTAACTCGTTTGCCATCAATTTCAAGGTCTGCATCAGATTTTACCCGTTTAGAACCTACAGCCAGCGGTAATTCTTTTGGTGGTAGAAACGATCAGTTTAATAATTTTTCATTAGATGGGGCTATTTTTAATAATCCATTTGGTCTAGATGCGCCAACGCCGGGAGGACAAACCGATGCACAACCCATTTCATTAGATGCCATTGATCAAATATCGGTTTCAACAGCGCCATATGATGTTACACAATCTGGTTTTACCGGAGCTTCTGTAAATGCCGTTACTAAAAGTGGAACGAATGAGTTTCACGGTACAGTTTATGGTTTTACCAGAAACGAAGAAATGACCGGAAAGAAAATAAAAGGAGAAGATGTTGTAAGACCAAAACTGGATCAAACGCAATATGGGTTAAGCATTGGTGGGCCTATTGTGAAGAATAAATTATTCTTTTTTGCCAATTTTGAAAAAGATGATCGTTCAGATTTAGGTTCTAATGGTTGGGTTCCCAATAGAGCAACGGGCGCCATCAACGAATCAAGGGTTACGGCGACAGATTTAATGGCGGTACAAACCGCTTTGTCAAATTTGGGTTATAACACAGGGGCTTTTGAAGGATTTACCTATGCTTCAGAATCAACAAAAGGGATATTTAAATTGGATTGGAATATTAATGATAACAACCGTTTGGCTATCATTTATAATTTTTTAAATGCTTCAAAAGAAAAACCTGCACATCCTACGGCTTTAGGATTTAGAGGGCCTAACGCGGCTACTTTACAGTTTGAAAATACGGGTTACGAAATTAATAATAAATTACAATCCATTCAGTTAGAGTTAAATTCAACTCTGTCTCAAAATGCAAGTAATAAACTTCAAATAGGTTATACACATTTTGATGATTTTAGAAATCCATTATCTGTTCCGGCGCCAACCATTACCATTTTGGAAGGCGGTTCTAATTATATTATTGCTGGTCACGAACCTTTCTCTATTCACAATACTTTAGATCAAAAAGTATTTCAATTTACAGATAATTTAAACTTTTTTAAGGGCGATCACACGTTTACTGTAGGAACCTCTTTTGAGAAATTTCAGTTTGATAACTCTTTTAACCTTGGCGTTTATGGTGCAAGAGGGGTGTTTTTTCCATCTTATAATAGTGTTGCAGATTTTCTTGCTGATTCTGCTCCAGGAGGAGGATTACAAGCCATGTTGAATGATGCCACTGCGGCTCATAATGCTTTAGAAGCCAATGGATCTGGCGTTGCTGGTGGTTGGGCTTTGGCCGAAACCAACGTTGGTCAGTTGTCTTTTTATATTCAAGATGAATGGAATGTTACAGACCAATTTAAACTAACTTATGGGGTACGTTTTGATAAACCCCTTTTCTTTGATTCTGCCGAAAAAGCACAGGAAGTTATAGATAGAGCTTGTTGTTATGTGCCAGATATTCCTTATGTAAATCCTAATAATGGAAAAACCGTATTATTAGATAATACGCAAATGCCAGATAATGATTGGTTGATTTCGCCACGTTTAGGATTTAATTATGATGTTAAAGGTGATGACACCTTTCAGTTACGTGGAGGTTCAGGATTATTTACAGGTCGTTTTCCTTTTGTTTGGTTAGGAAACCAGATTGCAAATCCTGAAGTGTTTTTCTACCAAGCAGTTGACCCCGATTATAAATTTCCACAAGTTTGGAGAACCAATATTGGTACCGATTATAAATTTGAAAACGGATTAATAGTCACCGGCGATGTGTCTTACACTAAAGACATTAATGGCGCTCATGTTCAAAACTGGGGTTTATTACCTCCTTCAGGAACGCTTCAAGGTGTTGATAACAGACCTATTTATATCGCTTCAGATTTAATAAACAACGCTTTTGTGTTTACCAATTCTGATAAAGGTAGGATTTGGAATGCCTCTGTAAAAGCTCAAAAAACATTTGAGAACGGCTTTTATACCATGTTGGCTTATAGTTATTTAGACTCAAAAGACGTTAACTCTATCGAGGCTGAAATAACTGGAGATGCTTTTACTTTCAACGCGGCCAATGGTAACGTAAACGGCGATGTGTTATCGTATTCAAAATATGGCGATACCCACCGATTTATTGGCGTTTTAAGTAAAAAATGGAATTATGGAAACGATAAATGGTCCACAACCCTATCTACATTCTTTGAATATGCTCAAGGAGGCCGTTTTAATTATACTTATGGAGGTGATATTAATGGAGATGGCTCTAATTTAAACGATCTTATTTATATTCCAACTTCTGGAGATATTAGTCAAATGCAATTCGCCTCTTCTGGAGATGCGGCAGCTTTAGAAGCGTATATTCAACAAGATGATTATTTAAGCGGAAGACGTGGGCAATACGCCGAAAGATATGGCGCCATTGCTCCTTGGAGAGGAAAATGGGACGTTAAGTTTTTGCAAGATTACAACATAAAAGTATCTGAAAATAAAACAAATACCATTCAGTTTAGTATTGATGTTCTTAATGTAGGAAACCTTATTAATTCCGATTGGGGTGTTATACAGCAGCCCAATAATGTGCAACCCATTGGTGTAACGGTTGACGGTTCTGGAACGCCTACCTATAGTTTTAACACAAGTCAGACCAAAACATTTGGTTTCGATACAAGCTTAGCTTCCAGATGGCAAGCTCAGGTTGGTTTACGTTATATTTTCTAAAAAAAATAATTTTATATTATTAAATTTGCGCTCCTAAAAAGGGGCGCATTTTTTTTGCGTTAACGGTCGAAGCGGCATCCTTTTTGGATACAAAAAGATACAGCGGAAAACGTGTTAAAACGCCTTAATCATATCAATAATATTAAATGAAATATTCAAGATTAACCAAAGAGCAATTCAACGAATTACACCAAGAGTTTATAAATTTTTTGGCAACACAATCTGTTACTGCCGATGAATGGAAACATTTAAAAGAAAACAAGCCAGAATTGGCAGAAATGGAATTAGACGTATTTAGCGATTTAATCTTGGAAGGCGTGTTGAATAAAGCCCAATATCTAGAGCACATTTCGCCTCAACACATGTATTTATTTCATTTAAGTGATGATAAAATGTATGTAATTGCCCTTACTTTAAAAAATGATATAGACATCACTACAAAAGAAGGCTATAAATGGTTGCAGGACCATTTAATGGACGACCAAGTAGAGTTTTTACAAGCCGATAAAGCATATACTGATGATAAAAATTTAGATAAGTTTAAAATGATTCAGCAAGGCGCCGTGATTACTAAAGGCGACTTGTTTAAATATTTTGATCGTCTGATTAATTGATTACTCGTACCTCAAGGATTCTACAGGATCTAACTTAGAGGCTTTCATGGCTGGCAATAATCCTGATAAAATAGCCACTAAAAAAGTTATTGCAAAAGCGCTAAACATAGCAAGCCAAGGCGTTGTAAACGTAAATCCAGCAGCTGAAGATACCCCTAAGCCTATTAGTAATCCTAAAATAATGCCTAGAACACCACCAAGCTGGCCAACAATAATGGTTTCAACAAAAAACTGAACGGCTATGGTAGCACGTTTTGCACCTAAGGCTTTTCTAACCCCTATTTCTCGGGTTCTTTCTGTTACAGACACCAACATAATATTCATCAAGGCAATGGAAGAACCAAAAATGGTAATAATGCTAATAATCCAAGCCGCCATATATAGATATTGTGTTATAGAGCCAACACGGTTTATTAAGTCTGTACTATTCTCAATGGCAAAATTATTCTCCTCAATAGGATTCAATTTTCTAATCTTTCTAAAGGTAATAATCGCTTCTTCTTGCGCATTTTCCAGAAGTTCTTTTTTCTCGATTTTTACACTTAAACCATAATTAATATTGGCATTGGTAAAAATGGAACGCGCTTTTTGAATAGGAATCATAACTCTGTAGTCTTCATTGCTTCCTAAGCCCGTTTTTTTAGATTCTAAAACACCAATCACTTTAAATTTAACGCCTCGTACACTAATAGTCTTATTAATAGGGTATAATTCTCCAAATAATTTTTTTTGTAAATCTTTGCCAATAATGCAAACATTATTATTGTTTTCAACATCGAAAAAATTAATACCTCTTCCCAATTCAACTTTCAAACCAGAGTTTTGAATATAATTTTCGTTAACGCCTAAAACAGGAACATCTGGATCTGTTTTTTTGTTTTCATACTTTATTTCAGCAGCATTGGTTCCTGTAAAAACTAAGGATATAGTCGATAATGGAAACTGATATTTTTCTGTAAATTCTTTAGCATCAGCATAAGTAATTACCGGATTTTGTTTTTGTCGTTCACCACCACGACGTTGAACTTCAAATTCATTACGCTGTATATTAAAGGTGTTGGCTCCCATAGATGAAAAATCACTTGAAATGGTGTTTTCAAGTGCAGAAATAGCACTTAAAATGCCTACAAGCGCCGTAATACCAATGGCTATAATTAAAACGGTTAAAATAGTACGCAATAATTGACTTTTTATAGAATCTATGGCAATTCTAATATTTTCTCGTACTAATGAAAACATATATTTATTTTGAAGTGATTAACTTTTTCATGTTAGACTATGAAAGTGGAATAAAGTTACTATAAATTTTAAAAAAGGAACTAAGTCACACTAAAAATTAAGATATTTGTGCTTTAAAAAAAGATTCAATGGCTCAAAAACCCAGTTTACCCAAAGGAACAAGAGATTTTAACCCAGAAGAAGTTGCAAAGCGCAACTATATTTTTAATACCATTCGTGGTGTATTTCAAACTTTTGGATTTCAACCCATTGAAACCCCAAGTTTTGAAAATTCTGAAACCTTAATGGGAAAATATGGTGAAGAAGGTGACCGTTTGATTTTTAAGATATTGAATTCTGGAGATTTTTTGAGTAAAGTTGATGATGAAATTTATGAATTAAAAGATTTTAACAAACTAACTTCCAATATCTCAGAAAAAGCCCTCCGCTACGACCTTACCGTGCCTTTTGCACGTTACGTGGTTCAACACCAAAATGAAATTGAATTCCCTTTTAAACGCTACCAAATGCAACCCGTTTGGCGTGCAGACAGGCCACAAAAAGGACGTTTTAGAGAGTTTTATCAATGCGATGCCGATGTGGTTGGTTCGCAATCTTTATGGCAAGAAGTAGAGTTTATCCAACTATATGATGCCGTATTTTCTGCCTTAAAATTGGAAGGGGTTACCATTAAAATCAACAATCGTAAAATCCTTTCAGGGATTGCAGAAGTCATTGGTGCACAAGATAAGCTAATCGATTTTACAGTAGCACTTGATAAACTAGATAAAATAGGTGAGGAGAAGGTAAAAGAAGAGATGCTCTCTAAAGGGATTTCAGAAGTTGGAATATCAAAATTGCAACCTTTATTTACTTTGACAGGTAGTTTTGAATCGCAAATAAAAACACTTAAAACAATCTTATCTTCTTCCAATGAAGGCCTAAAAGGTATTGAGGAGTTGGAATTTATCAATACGGCTATTTCTTCCTTAGAATTACAAACAGCAACCTTACAACTTGACGTTACGCTAGCACGTGGCTTAAATTATTATACCGGAGCCATTTTTGAAGTGGCTGCTCCTAAAACCGTAGCCATGGGATCTATTGGTGGTGGCGGAAGATATGATGATTTAACCGGTATTTTTGGTTTAAAGGATGTGAGTGGAGTAGGTATTAGTTTTGGTTTAGACAGAATTTATTTGGTTTTAGAAGAACTTGGTTTATTCCCCGAAACCATAACTAAATCGATTGATGTATTGTTTATTAATTTTGGAGACAAAGAAGCGTTATTTAGTTTAAAAGCGATTAAAAAATTGCGTGAAAATGGACTTCAAGCTGAATTATATCCTGATGCTGCCAAAATGAAAAAGCAAATGATGCATGCCAATAAACGACACATTCCTTATGTGGTTTTGGTAGGCGAGCAGGAAATGAATTCTAACACTTATACACTTAAAAACATGAATACTGGTACTCAAGAAACCGTGTCTTTAGAGGTATTGATTCATCAAATAAAATAAAGAAGGGTCATAATTTAACTTACAACCCTTTTATTTTTTCGCTATTTTATTAAAACTTTTTTAGAAACGGTTTCATCTATAGTGTTAAGTTTTATGATGTACGTTCCGGCATCCAGATGTTTTGTTTTGAATGTTTGATAATGGTTATGTTCAATAGCTTTAAACTCACCAATAGATTGTCCTAAAACATTTAATAATTGAATCGATTTTATTTCCTTTAAATTTGGGTTGTGCAAAATTAAGCTGGTTTCTTCATTTGAATAAAAAATATTCAATAGGTCGCGGTCTTGATCTTCATTGCCCAATGAAACCTCAGATTTAGATTCAAAAATAATTTCAAATCTGTCCGTAATTAAACCAGGATTTAAAACGACTTCATAATGACTTTCTTTTAAATTATGGGTTGTATCCAAAAGTTTATCATGAATAAAGATTTCTAAATTTTCCGAAATATTTTCAAGGGTATCAATTTTTACGGTAGCCAATCCTTGTTTATAGATTTTAAGACCCAATGGTAATTTTTGGTCTGGATTGAAAACATTAACAGCTTGAATGATTAGTTTATTATCATTGGCAATCCAAAACATATCTTCCAAATTTTCTTCAATTAATAAAGCATCGTAACCAATATCGATTCCATTGGTGGCATTGCTGTCAACACCAACGAGTATTTGTCTGTGATACCCATAAGGAGAATCCAATATAAGTTTGATTTTTTCTCGGGTATCTTCATTTTTTGAATTTGTTTTAGCTTTTTTTATGTTATTAGAAGGCTTCATAAAAACAGATGGATCTGTGGCTTCTGTTTTATAAATACGTTGACTATTTTTGAATGTTAAATTGCCTCCAGTGTCTGCAATGACAAAAAAGCCTTGACTCACAGGGATATATTTTTGAGGGGTTTTAGTACCTAAAGCACCGGTAGCATTAATTCTAACATCGTTTGAAATAGCCTGTGTGCCTCCCATGAGGGTATAAGTTCCATAACCACCTTGATATTGACCTAAAATGTGTGTTGAGGACGCAAAGTGTTCCCAAAAATATAAAGAACCATTAATAATGTCACTAGCAGCTCTGCCTCCAGAACTATTAATGTTATCTAAAATAAATTCATCGGCATCTACAGCTGATGCATAAGGGTTTCCAATTAAGTAGTCATTGCCTGAAGATAAAGTCAAACTAATATCACCATTGTTGGGTTTACCATGAAAGACATAGTTTTGTTCTAAAGAAATAAGACCGCCAGTATTTTCAACGCCTTTCATAGTGAATCCTTCTCCAGCCAATAAGGTTCCAGTGCTTCTTACATGTTGCCATAATGGGTAGCTATTATTGGTCTGATTTGCATATTTCCAAATCCAATAATCTGCTATGCTAACAGCAGTTACTCCAGGAGTACCAGGCGCTCCGTTATAGCCAGAAGTTAAAAAGGTAATGTTTAATGGTGTAGCGGGTACAGCGCCATCTTTTAAAACATCCGGTAGTTTATAGCTATTATTGTTGGTTGTTGTATTACTAATACCTACTGGTGAGGACCAATAATTATAAGTAAATAAATCTTTGGTGCCTTGTTGGTCTCTTTCAAGAGTTCCTGCACTTGTTGTGTCTAAATCACTATCCAGAGTTTGAATTAACTGCGATTCACCTACTAAATCTATGGTACCATCAAGTTTAAGGTAGTGAGTGACGGTTAAACCATTACCACAACCACATGGAGTATCTCCATCAATCTTTAATTCTCCACTATTTATAATTAAGCCTTGAACGGAGCGTTCGCGACCTAATAATGTCTTTGTTTTAATGGTAACATCATGATCTATTTGGACGATGTTCCAGTCAATAGGCGTTGTATTATCAATAATAGACAATGCGTTAGGAAGTGTTTGTTCAGCATTATTCAACCATGTAGCGTCGGTATCCCATGGGCCAGATGCTTGGGTTTGATATGGCAGTGGTGCCGTTTGTCTATCTACCGTGTCTAAATTTCTTAATGCCCCTTGATGACCTTTGCCCGACATATCATCGGTATTGGTATAGGTGTAAACAGACATTGGGTAATAGCCTGCTAAACTGGACCAAGGTATGGTGCTTATTTCATTTTTGGTGATGGTTGTTGGTAATACATCGCCATAGATTAAGGCCAATGAATTATCAATAATTTCTTGGTTCATGATATACCTTAATTGATTTTCTGATAAAGCGGTGTCCCAAATCCTTACCTCATCAATATTACCAGCAAAAAAAGCAGTTGGCGTATTTTTTCCTGCTGCGGCAATGTAAAATGATTGAGTCGTGGCTACTGGAGCAGGTAATGAAGAAGCATTGGTATCTGCTACACCATCAATATAAAGGGTTGCGTTTCCGGCATTATAAATCACAGCGAGTTGGTGCCATTCATTTTCTGGAATAGCCACCGATGATGTTAAAGTTGCAGCACCGCCATTTAAAACAAATTCAAATCTACCAGCACTGTTAATTCTAAAATCATAACCTTCAGTGTAAGTAGCATCCCTTTTAGAAAGGATAGAGGCATTTACCGTACCTGTATCTCTTTTAATCCAAGCAGAGATAGTAAAAGCTGTTGCGTTTAATTCTAAGTGATCTTCCATATCAACATAGTCAACAATACCATCAAAATTAATAGAACGTTCAACGACCACTTGTGGAGCATATCCAAAGGTGATGTATTTGACGCCATCAAAATCGTAGTTTGCTTCTAAATTTCCACTGCCATCTGAAGTCATCACTCTATAATCAGCGGTTGGGTCAAACACACCCGTATCTGAAATAAACATTAAGTAACTTCCTGGTGGTGATATATTTCTTATGGCATTTTGTGGAATCCTTACTTTACAAGACGGAATATCTCCACCTGTTTGAACCACTTTCCAAACGCGCTGCATGGCAACAAAGGAAACAGGCGTGTTTAACACAGGTGTAATACCAGCACTCATATTAACACTTACTGTAGCCGCAGCCAAGTTTAAATCGGCCCCATTATTGCCCCATATTAAATATTCTTTATTGTTAAAGGTGGTCGGGTTGCTAGAGATATTATCGCTGTTTTTATCGTAAATATCAGTAAGGCCCATGGTTAAAATACCTTCAATAGGACCACTACCATCTGTAGCATTGTTAACACTGCTTGATTGTTTTTGGTTAAGTTCTGAGGCATCATCTCTTCCAATTCCAGCAATGTCGTGGTTATAACCTACGTTTGCAGATTGGTCCCAGATTACCGTACCATCTGAATTTACGTAATCTTTGGTTGTTCCATTAATATCTGGGGCAAGCGTAATGCCATATTTTATACCTAAATAAGATTGAATTCTATTTCTAGCATCGGTATCATTTGTATCACTATTGGTAGCAGAATACGTAATGACTTCAGCAATTCTTCCATCAAAACTTCCGTTCCAGTATTGACTTCTGCCTAGCCAATACCTTGTGTTATTTATCACCGCAAAATCAGCAGCATCAGAAGTGTCTGTGCCAATTTGAGTGCCGTTTAAATGAATTTCAACACCCGTATTTGAGGCATTGTGTCTAGTGTTTACTATACTTATTTGATTATAATTTTGAGTGGCATCTTTTGATGTATGTCCATAACCATTATTTAAGCCACTTGTGGTTCCAATACAGTAAGTTAATAATTCATTATCAAATCTTGCAGTGTAAGCACCATATCCAAAGCCAGTTACATCTTCATTTTGAGTGTTCCCTGATGGATCTGTACTTGTAAAAGTATCCAAAGGAATCATGGTTGTTGTTATGGTGGGATCTGGCATTACAACTATAAAAATATCATTGCTATTAAATCCAGAAGTAGAATATAACTCATCCCTACTTCCATTGTTAATGATATAAGTCATATCCCTGTTTGACGTGTTATTATCATTTTCAAATTCAATCACAGGGTTGAAGTTGAAATTTCTTGACGTATTATTTCTATAAACTGGCTCAAGTCCACTAACTCTTGTTTCTGCATGATTTCCTTTTCCTTTGTCTCTCCAGTTACTAACACCAGTTCCGTCTGTCCCAACAGCAAAACCATCCAATTGGTCAGCTCTTAACCATAAATCTAAACTACTTGTTATACCTCCAGGCCCTGTGGTTGGCGTGGTGTAAGTTGTTCCTGTAATGGTAATTTTGTCAATATAAACTAAATCAGTATTATCACTTGCATCACTTCTAACTCTAAATCTGGAGGTTGTTGCTGCAGGAAATGTATAATTGGTTTTTAAAAGGGTTGATGTTTTACCATAGAATATTATAGTGTTAGTACTTTCATAATCGGCATTTTTAGCTGATACGTCGCTACATTTATAATCGCTCACAATGGTCCATGTAGCACCACTGTCACTACTGTATTCAATAAAAAAGTTTTCACCATTTTCAACATTATATGCAGTAAAAAAGAATTTAAAATCAACTTTATCATAGGCACTTAAATTAAATAGTGGCGATAAAAAAGAAGAATTATTACCAGTGGCATCTAAACTTCTTATTTCTAAACTATAGTTGTTTGAATATGATCTTGAAGCATTGTTTATTCTCGCAGCGTCGGATCCACCATCCGTCCATCCATCAAGATTAGTTTCAAAATCTGCTGTATGTATTACTGTTTGAGAAAATACTTTTGTTGAGAGTATCACAAGCACACATAGTATGCTTAGCCTAAATAAAATAGCAATTTTATTCATCATAGGTTAAATTTTAGCTTGGGGCACTTAAAATTATAACCAAATATATATAATTAATCCATGAAATACAAATATATTCGATGAAATGCATACCTAATTATTCTAAAATTTATTTTAGAATAATTAGGTATGCTAATTTTTGTGGTAATTATTGATTTTTAAAAGCAGTACTCTGATTACTTTATTAAAACTTTTTTAGAGATGACACCATCTGAAGTGTTTAGTTTTAAAATATAAGTTCCAGCATTTAATTTGTTGGTTTTTAATTCTTGATAACTTTCAAGTTCTATGGTATTATACCTTAATACAGATTGACCTAGGATGTTAAAAAGCTCGGCCGAATCAATTTGTTTTAAGCTTGAATTAATTAAGACGATACTGCTCTTTTCGTTGGCGTAGAATATGTTTAATAGGTTATCTTCAAAATCTGTTGTGTCAAGAGTCTGTGGATTTTCAAAGGTTATTTCAAATCTGTTTAAATATTCGCCAGGTGTTAAATAAACCTCGTAGTCACTACTTTTTAAATCATGGTAGAGGTTAAGCTCTTTATCATGAAGATAAATAGTTAAATTGCCAGATTCATTTTCAAGGTTATCAATGCTAATTGAATTTAAGCCTTCATTTTTTGTTTTGATTCCTAATGGAATGATGGTTTCTGTATTAATCGCATCGATTCCTTGAATAACATATTTATCTTCATTAATAATCCAATACATATCATCTTTTTGATTGTCATTAAATGGCGCATCATAGCCCCAATCAAACCCTTTAGTTGTTTTTGGATCTACTGTTAGTAAAAGCTGTCTGTGTAAGGAATTTACTGAATTAAAGCCAATTCTTAGTTTTAATCTTGTATCATCGGTTTGATTGTTAGATGGTTTTGAAGCTTTAGTTTTGGTTTGTTTCACAAATAATGAACTGCTACTTCCTTCAGCTTGATAGATGCGTTGCCCGTTATTAAATTTAATAGTACCTCCGGTTTCTGCAGTCACAAAGAACCCTTGAGCTACAGGAATATAACGACCTGGAATTTTAGTTGGTGTCCCACCTGTAGCAACATCAGGATCGTTTGTTCCTAAAGATGCTGCTGGTACGCCACCAGCAAGAGAATAAGTTGCATATCCACCTTGATACTCAGCCAAAACATGAGATCCGCCGCCCCAATGTTCCCAGAAATATAAAGTTCCTGTGGTTGAGCCTGGTCCAGCAATGGTATTGCCATTATCTAAAATAAATTGATTTGCGTCAATGGCTGAAGGGTATGGGTTACCTACTAAGTAATCATTACCAGCGTTTATTGTTAAGGTTATGTCTCCATTATTTGGTTTTCCCTGCAGTACATAATTTTGATCTGTTAAAATAGAACCTGTTCCTGGACCTTTCATGGTAAATCCTTCACCTACCTGCAGGGTTCCGGTACTTCTAACATGTTGCCATAGTGAATAGTTTCCAGAAGCTTGATTGCTAAATTTCCATATCCAATAATCTGCAATTCCCAACGGAGAAGCTGTTCCATTATAACCAGAAGTTATGAAGTTAACACCTGTCATGACGTTTGGTAAAGTATAGGCATTATTGTTAGTAGTGCTATTTGAAAGTCCAACAGGAGATGACCAATAATTATAGGTAAAAGTATCAGCGGTTCCTTGTTGGTCTCTTTGCAAAGTACCTGAACTTGTTGGATCAAAATCACTATCTATAGATTGAATTAATTGAGATTCTCCTTCTAGATCTAAAACACCATCAAGTTTTAAATAATGGGTTATGGTTAATCCATTACCTGTATTGGATGCTGTATTGCCGTTTACTCTTAAAGTTCCGCTATTTATTTTGAGGGACTCAAGCTGACGTTCACGACCAAGGGTTGAAAAAGTTTCAATATTAATATTATGATTGGTTTCTACAATATTCCAATTAATAGGCGTTGTTCCATCAATGATTGACACATCATTAGGAAGTGTTTGCACGGCATTGTTTAACCAAGTAGCATCAGTTATCCAATCGCCATCTGCTTGAGATTGATAGGGTAGTGGCGCAGTTTGTCGGTCAACCGTATCTAAATTTCTTAGTGCACCTTGATGATTATTTCCAGATTCATCATTGGTATTGGTGTACGTGTAAATGGACATAGGGTAATAGCCTGCTAAATCGGCCCACGGAATGGGTTGTACTTCATTTTTAGTGATACTGGTTGGAATTGACTTACCATCCACCGAAGAAGAAATATCTTCAATTTCTTGATTCATGATATAATGTAACTGAGGAACCGTTAAAGCAGTATTCCAAATTCTAACTTCATCAATATTACCAGCGAAATGAGCTGTTGGGGTACTTTTCCCTGCAGCGGCTATGTAAAATGATTGCGTTGTAGCTATGGGTGCTGGTAATGAAGAAGCGCTGGTATCGGCTACACCATCAATATAAAGTGTAGCGTTTCCTGCATTATAAATTACAGCCACTTGATGCCATTCATTTTCTGGAATTGCTACCGATGATGTTAAAGTTGCAGCACCGCCATTTAAAACAAATTCAAATCGGCCAGCACCGTTGATTCTGAAATCATAACCTTCTGTGAAGGCGGCATCTCTTTTAGAAATTATGGAGGCATTTACCGTACCTGTGTCTCTTTTAATCCATGCCGACAAGGTAAATGCACTTGTGTTTAAGTCTAAGACATCTTCCATATCTACATAGTCAACAGCTCCATCAAAATAAATAGAACGTTGTGCAACCACTTGAGGTGCATATCCAAAGGTGATAAATTTGGTGCCATCAAAATCGTAATTAGTCTCTAAATTTCCATTTCCATCAGAGGTCATTACTCTGTAATCGGCTGTTGGGTCAAACACACCCGTATCAGAAATAAACATTAAATAACTTCCTGGAGGTGTTATATTTCTAATGGCGTTTTGTGGAATTCTTACTTTGCTAGAAGGAATATCGCCACCGTTTTCAACAACTTTCCATATACGTTGCATGGCAGTAAATGATACATCGGTATTTAACGTTGGGCTAATGCCAGCACTCATATTAACGGTAATGGTTGTAGCCGCTAAATTTAAATCGGCGCCATTATTACCCCAAACTAAAAATTGTTTGTCGTTGAATGTGGTTGGGTTACTAGCTATATTATCACTGTTTTTATCATAAATATCGGTAAGGCCAATGGTTAAGATACCTTCAATTCTACCAGTACCATCAGTAGCATCATTTATGCTCCTAGATTGTTTTTGATTTAATTCTGAAGCATCATCACGACCAATGCCTGCAATATCATGGTTATAACCTGTATTTGCAGTTCGATCCCAAATGATAGTTCCATCGGAGTTGACATAATTTTTTGTCGTGCCATTAGAATCTGCAGCCAAGGTTATGCCGTATTTTATTCCTAAATAAGATTGAATTCTATTCCTAGCATCGGTATCATTGGTGTCGTTATTGGTTGATGAATAGGTAATGATTTCTGCTATACGACCATTAAAACTTCCTCCCCAATACTGACTTCTACCCAAAAAATATCGGGTATTGTTTATTGCAGAAAAATCTGGGACATCATTTTCTACATCATCTATTCGAGTAGAGTTAAGGTGTATTTCTTGACCTGTATTAGTGGCATTATGCCTGAAATTTAAAATACCAATTTTATTCAAATCAGTACTAGCACTAGTGTCTCCAGAGCCATAACCAGGAAAGGGTGCAGTACCATTTGTTGGCCCAATGGCGTAGGCAATATATTCTCCAGCCAAACGCGCTGTATAACTACCATAACCAAAACCTGTTACATCTTCTGTGTATGAAGAGGTGCCAGCATCGGGGTCATCACCAGTAAAAGTATCCATGGGTATCATGCTGGTTGTAACGGTAATATCGGGTACAATCACAACAAACATATCGTTGCTGTTAAAACCGCCGGTTCCTTTAAGTACATCTCTATCTGTTAATAGATAAGTCATGTCTCCTGGAGCCGTTGCATTATTATTATCAAAATCAATAACAGGATTAAAGTTGAAGTTGTCTGAGGTATTGTTTTTGTAAGTAGGTGCTTGGGCAGGAATGGTTGCTTCTGCATGGTTACCTTTACCAGTATCGAACCATTTGGTTATTCCTGAGCCATCCAAGCCAAAGGTTAATCCATCTACTTTATCTGCTTTTAACCATAAATCTAAATTGCTTGTAACTCCGCCAGGCCCAGTTGTAGGGGTGCAAAATTGGGTTGCTGTAATGGTTATATTATCTATGTAAACTAAATCGGTATTGTCGCTAGCACTACTTCTAACTCTAAATTGTGAAGTGGCACCATTTGGAAATGAAAAGTTTGAATCTAAAAGGGTGGCTGTTTTGCTGTAAAAAATAATAGTATTACCAAATTGAAAGTCTCCAGATTTTGATGCAGATGATGTATTTCCGGCATGGTAGGTGTTTACTGTGGTCCATGAACTACCACTATTACTGCTGTATTCCAAGAAAAACTCTTCATTATCTTCAACATTGTAAGCTGTAAAGAAAAATTTAAAATCGACTTTATCATAGCTTCCTAAATCGAACAGTGGCGATAAAAAAGATGAGTTGTTACCGCTGGCATCTTGACTACTTATTTCCAAACTATAATTGTTTGAATAGGATCTTGCAGGATTATTTACTCTTTGTGCATTGGTGCCACCATCGGTCCAACCATCTAAGCCACTTTCAAAATCGGCGGTATGTAACACGGTTTCGCCACAAGGAGGTGGCGTGAAACCTGTACCTTGAATGTTAAATGTATAGCTGCCTTCATCTAAATCATTATTTAAAATGGTTAGGGTAGCGGTTCTTAAGCCATCGGCACTCGGATCAAAAGTTATAACAAATGATGTACTGCTACTTGCCGCTATAGAATTGTTGGGTATGGTAGTAACAGTAAAATCTGATGCATTTGGTCCAGAAATGGAAATATAGGGTGAACCGCTGGTTAATAATAAATTAGAAACGGTTCCTAAATTTTCAATAATAAAAGTACTAGCTGAAGTGCCAGATGCTGTAACCACATTGCCAAAATTAGTATCGTCCGTTAAGGAGGGTATTACATCGCCATTCAAAATAGGATTGCCTAATCCAGTAACTTCTATTTCTTGTGAGGTAGTGGTTCCTGTTCCTTGAATGTTAAAAACATACGGGTTTTCATCACTATCATCATTTACAATGCTTAAGGTTGCCGTTCTTAAACCTGTAGCACTTGGGTTGAAGGTTACACTAAAGGTTGTTGAACCAGATGTAGCGACTGAAGCAGAAGGACTTGTAGAAATCGAAAAATCCGCGGCATTGGTGCCAGAAAATGAAATAGCACCAATGGTTAAAGTTCCTGTTCCGGTATTTTCAATGGTAAAGGTATTCACAACAGTTCCTACAGTAATATCTGTTGAACCAAAATCGGTATCATCAGATAGGGAAGGTGTAATATCACCAGTATTTATGGAATTGCTGTTTCCTAGAATGTTTATTTCTGGAGCTGAAGCACAAGCACCTCCACCAGAAACATTGAAAAAAACGTTTGTACCAAAAGAAGTTGTTCCGATCCCTGCATTAGATACAACGGTACTTCCACCTGATGTAACCGTTACATTAGAGCCTGCACCATTCCAACCATCTCCATAAGTATCGTACATAACAATGTAGTAATTTGAAGCATCTAACAAGCATCCTAAATTTAGTGTTGTAGCATATGAATCGTTACAACAACCTGAATAACCATTATCTATGGTAGCTATAAGGGTTCCAGATGGATCATAAACTCTAACTCTGTTTTCAGATGACCAACTAGGCCAGTTAACACTCACAATAACTTCGGAATATGTTGGTATGATTCCTGTACCTTGTATATTAAAATTATAGGGATTCTCATCACTGTCATTATTAGCAATGCTTAATGTTGCCGTTCTTAAACCAACGGCACCCGGATTGAATGTTACATTAAAAGTTGTACTTCCAGAGGCAGAAACTGAGCCTGATGGACTTGCAGTAATAGTAAAATCACTTGCGTTGGCTCCTGTGATAGAAATAGCTCCAACGGTTAATGAGGTGGTGCCTATATTTTGAATGGTAAATGTATGTACTGACGTTCCAGAAGAAACATCAACACTGCCAAAGTCTGTATCATCTGTAACAATAGGAGTGGTATCTCCATCAGAGATTGAATTTCCACTTCCTTGAATGTTTATTTCAGAACCGGTTGTTGTATTTAATCCTACCAAATCAATAATTTGTAATTCGTGAGACATGGTGTTTCCACTTCTATGTCCCCAGTGGGCAGCCTCAGTAGTTGATTTTAAGTAATAATTACGCCATCCTCGTCCATAAGCTGCTCCTCCTCCCCTTGAAGTAGAACTTCCAAGTACCAATGCTTGATTAATATCGGTTAAACCTGCGGATGCTATGTTTACTGAAGTTTCATTAGCTGAACTTGAGGTATTTGAAAAACGAAACACATTCATATTGCTATTTCTTAATACATGCACAAAATGACGTTCAGTTGCTCCATCATGATCTGTATGGAAAGTCCAATCAACTTGTGTGGTTCCGTTAGGAGTGTAAACAGGGTAGTTGTCTGCAATAGCTTGATTAGTTTCACTATTACTATCGCCTTTGTAAGTATGCCAAATAAAAGCATTTGAAAACGAACCAACATTAAATATACTGCCTCCCGTTCCAGTTGCCGATGTATTTAGCGTTATCGTACCTGTGTCTGTACCCACGATACCAGAATCACCATGTCCGACAGACCAATTGGCACCTGTAAATTCAACGACTTCAACTCGGCCAGTAACGGTATCAGTGGCACCACCTCTATGATAATTTAAAGTGTTCGTACCAGAGCAATATAGCATCATAGTATCTCCAGCTCCTCCATCAGAGGTGTCAATAGTTTGCAATGAATAAAAAGGAATGCATTTATTTATATTTGTTGGGGTAGTGGTCATTGTTAAACTTTGTACCGTAGTTCCGGCAGTTGGTGTAACCGAACCCCTATGTCTAACAATAAATTCATTTGCACCACCGGGAGAACCAATATACTCGACAATGATTAGATTTACTCTGGTCGTTGTAGATGCTCCAGCACCTCTTGATAGAATGATAGTGCTTGTATTTGAAAAATAAGCAGAACAAGATAAATCTATAGTTTCTTGGTTTGTACCCGAACCATTTGGGCCAGCACCATTACGTCTGTTGTTGCTCATTATAATAAAGGCACTATTGAGATTAGATACAGCAGTAAAGTCAATTGGCGCTGTAAGTGTTGTTCCAGATCCGAGCACATCTACTTCTATATGTTGAACTCTAAAATCTGGAGCTTGTCCAAATATATAATGACACAGCAATACTGATATAACAAAGAAAAATTTCCTTGCGTAGGATGGTGAGAGTTTCATAAGGGGCACTTATTATGTTAATAGCTCTTTTTTTACAGTTACAAAACTAAATTTAATATCTATGAAATGCAAATAAAATCGATGAAATACAAAATTAATTTTTAATTTATTGATAATTAGATGATTAAAAACAGTAAGATTTAACTAAATCTTGCTGTTTTTTGTGAATTCAACCCATAATTAATATTTAATTAACTTCTTAATTAAGGTCGTTTTTTGCTCTAAGTCAGTAATTTTTATAAAATACACACCTTCATTTAAACGATGTAATCCGGAACTAATATTTATTTTATTATTATTTGCAGACATGTTTTGATTATAAATAGTTCTTCCATTGATGTCATAAAGAATTATATTTAATGTTTTATAACTGAAACTTAGGGGTAATGTTAAAGTTATATGATGATTAAATGGATTTGGAGCTATTGTTATATTTTCCAAGTTAAAAAGATCTGAATCTAAAGTTGTCTGTGCAGTACCATCACAATCTTCATCAATTGTATTGTTAACTATCTCTGTAGCACTAGGGTTTATGGCATCGTTGGTATCGTCACAGTCGTTAATGGTAGGCGCCGATGTAGAATATCCAATACCAGGCGAAGTACATTGTGTTGCG
>Ga0210011_1000795_pt1 | contig 32482 bp, 46 predicted proteins | sample CryGeymeta201502_FD_183972 | JGI IMG/M metagenome (GOLD analysis project Ga0210011, IMG submission 183972) | Groundwater microbial communities from Crystal Geyser aquifers in Utah, USA - Crystal Geyser metaG 2015-02 (SPAdes) (version 2) | ecosystem: Environmental > Aquatic > Deep subsurface >...
GTCGCGAATTACCTCACGTTGCGGGGCACGGGAAGAACCTAACGCCGGGCGGTGGCGATGGCGTCTGACAGCGCGCGCTCAAAGGCCGGGGCCGCCGCGCGGGCGGCGGCGCGGCGGGCGGTGCGCAGGAACTCCAGCCGGGGGCGATAGCTGGCGCGCGCCGCCCACGCCACTTGCATCGACAGCTGGAAACCGGCCTTGCGGCTGGCCGTCGCGCCAAGCCGCTTATATATACCCGGCGCGCCGCCGCCCTTGGGCCTGCCCGAGAACGTATGCGCGCCCGCCGCGATCTTGGCGACGCCCCCGCGCGGCAGGTTGCCGAACCTGTTCAGCCGCGCCTTGACAGGCACCGGGATTGCGCGGCCCTTGGGCCGCCGCGTCCCGCCTGTATCCTGTAGCGCCAGATACGCGGCCTGACGGTCGCGCACCAGCACCGCGCCCGCCAGCGTCCGCTTGCTGGCGCGCAGCACCATCAGCCCGCGCAGCGTGAACGGCGTTGGGCGATCCAGCACGGCGCGAAACCGCCGCTCCTCAGCCGCCGCAACGTCCGCCGCAATGGCGTTGATGGCGCGCGACGCGGCGAAGGGCACCTGTTCGCGGGCGAAGTTTGAAAGCCCCCGCTCCACTTCGGCGATGTTGTGGCGCAATTCGAACTGCATTCGCTGCGCCTTCGCGACGGTGAAGCGGGGGGGGTGGAGCAAGCCTTGGATCAACCCGCCAACTCGCCACCATGCGCAAAGCGATAGTCTAAGCGTGCTGGCGCGTGTAATCCCCTATGCGTCCGATTTCGCACGCTGGCGGGGCGGCGGCGTCTCAAGCCCAAGCGCCACGGCGGCGCGGCCCAGCGCGGCGTCCAGCCCATCGACAAGCGCGCGCTGGCGGCCTCGTGACCGCTTGAGGCCGAGGCCCGCCAGGATCGCGGCGGGCATGGCGTCGCGTATGCACGCCGCGCGCACCAGATCGATGGCGGCGACGCGCCCGCCCATGGCGTCCAGGCGCACCACGTCCGCGCCGATGGCGCCCGCGATCCGGCGCAGCTCGGTCAACGCCCACGCCACCCGCGCTTGCGGCCCCTCGCACGCCGCGCCGCCCGCGCCGCCGCCCGCCGACAGGAAATCCACGCCGCGCGCGCCGCCCGCCGCCGTCAGCTCGGCAAGCTGGGCGATCTGCCGGGCGGCGTCGCGGCGCGCCTCGGCCATGTGCGCCGTAGCGCGGGGCGCGGGGCCTGCGCGCAGGGCGGGCGCATCATCGGCCTGCGGGTCGCGCGCGGCGGCGTCGGCGCGGATCATCGCGCCTATCTGGCGCGGCGACAGGGGCGCGGCCTTGGCGCGGCGTGTCGCGACATGGCGGGGCGCGGCGGGTTTTGTGGCAAGGCTGGACATGGGCGTTTTCCTTTCGCTGGCGGGTGTCTGTAGGGCTTTGGTGGCCTTGTAGGGCTTTTCAGGGTTTCGCACCGGGCCTATGCGCGGTGTGCATTTTTGATGATTTCTAATCTCTCTCTCTCAAAGGGCCTAAAGCCCTACAACTCCCCTACAACCTGCGCCAAGCGCCTCTTAATCAACGCAAAAAGCCTGTAGGGCTTTTTTCCGCATACCCTACAGCCTGTAGGGCGATTGTAGGGGTTTCCCCTCGGCCATCATGGGGGCGCGGGGGCGACAAGGCGTGAAACCCCTACAACACCCCTACAGGGCGCGGGCGCGGCTGTAGGGGTTTCGGCGGCGACACAGGCGGCATCTCCCCATTGCCGCGCGGCGGCGGCGGCCATGCCCGGAAAGCTGCGGCTGCGCAGGCGGGCGCGATCCGTGCCGGGGCTGGCGCGATGCACCGCCGACCATGCCTTGTGATCCGCCGCCCCCGCCTTGGGCGGCGTCAACCGATCGGTGGCGACAAGCGGGGGCAGGCCGCGCAGATACCACCCAGTCGCCTTGAACGCAGGATCTCCGAACCACCACGGTTGCACTGTGTGCGGTCTGATCAGGCCGGGAATGCGCGCGCGGGCGTGGCGGTGCATGACGGGGTTCTCCACCGCCACACGCGGCACCGGCGCGGCCCAGCACGCGGCGAAGAAATCGCAGCCCATGGCCAGCAGCCGCCACATGATCGCCAGCCGCGCGTCGCGCGACAGGCCCGGCCACGCCGCGCGCTCACCCGGCGCGGCGTCGGCGGGCGGGTTGCGCGGCGGATCGATCAGCCACCGCACGCCGCTGTTGCACAACCGCGTGCACGGCGGATGCAGCACCGCCAGCAAATCCCAGCCATCGGCCAGATGGTCGCGCAGGACGCCGGTTATATGGCGGTTGCTGCGATCCTCGGCGGGCAGGATATCGCAGGACCATACGTCATGACCAAGCGCGGCGAAGGCGCGGCGGAAAACGCCCGAGGTTTCGCAGCCGATCAGGACGCGCAAGAAAGCGTGACCGGATCAAGCGAAAACCAGTCGTTTTCGTGATCGCCTTCGCGCGCATCCCAGCAATCTTCGCAGATCGGCGCGGGCGCGGCGTCCGGGGTCGCGCGCGACCATCGCATTTCCTCGGCTGGATGACAGTTGTATTCTTCGTCGCACGTCTCGCACCGCACCAGCAGCCACGGCGTCACGTCCAGCGGCCTTTCAGTGTTCATCGTGTATCCTCCTCAGGATCAAGCAACGGCGCTTCAACCGTCAGCAGCGTTTCAAGGTAATAGGTGCGCCCGCCGCTCACGGTCTTTTTCCAGCCCTTTTCGGCCAGCAGCTTCGCCACGGTGTGCGGCGTGAACGCCTTCGCGCCGCATTGCTCGCACCAGGCGGCATAGGCGGCGAACAGCTCTTTGGCCTGCGTCCGCGCGCCCTCGGCGCGTTCGGTGCAGGCGCGCATGAACTCGCCAACCGGATCGCTTGCGCCGCGCAGCTCGGCTTTCATGGCGGTTGCGGCTGGAGGCGGCGCAAGGCCGATGGCGCGCACGTCGCCGAACGCGCGCAGCAGCAGATTAAGGATGCCCGCGCCCTCGGCTTTAAGCTCGGCCTCCACCGCCTCAGGCTCGCGCCGCAGATGCTCGGGCAGGGCGCGCAAATCCACGTCGAACGGGATGAACACCAGCCGCCGCCATGTCCCTTCGTCTTCGCCTTTCACCTCAGGCGTTCGGTTGAAACTGATGATCGGAACGGCTGTTGGCGTATAGATGAACTGCGGCATGTTCAGCGCCCGCGCCGGGCGCGGATCGCCCCCGGTAAGGCTCTTGATTTTCTTGGCGCTCAAAACGTCCGTCGGGTCCGGTTCGCTCATGATCATGGCGCGGGCGCCGGGAAGGCTCACCTCCTCGGGCGTCGCCTGCCCTGCGGATTGCTTGTCGCCCGCCAGAACCATTTCGATCTTGCACGGCGCGGCATAGCCGCCCAGCACATGGCGGATCACGTTCACCAGCGTTGATTTGCCATTGCCGCCGCCGCCGCGAAACAGCAGCGCGACTTGCGCAAAGTTGCGCCCAAAAACCGTCAGGCTCAGACAGCGCAGCAGAAAGCCTATCATTTCCGGGCGCGGGCGCACGGTCCCGTCCGCCAGTTGCTCGCCGGTGATCAGCTCCAGGAACCGCATGAAGGCGGGGCAGGCGGCGGCGGCGTCATAGTCCACGCCCAGCACGCGCGTATTGCGCATAGCGCGATCCGGCGCGGCCAGCCATCGCGTGCGCCGCGCGGTGTTTTCCTCGGGTTCCTCGGCTTCCGGGGCCTCGGCGCAGGCGGCGCGCAGATCAATCACGCCATTTGGCGCGCACAACCGCCACGGCTCGGCGTCCAGCGTGTCCAGCGCCACCAGAAGGCGCGGCTCCAGCATCTCCAGCGCGGCGTTGATCTTGTCGCGGTTGCCGCACTTGGTGGCGTGTTTCCGCAGCGCGTCGCGGTGCGTTCGGCGCAGATAGTCAAGCGCCCCGGCCTCATCGCTGAAGCGGCGCGGATCGCGCGGCGTAGGCTTGCGCTCCAGCTCGCGCTTGACCGCGCGCGCCAGCGTCAGCTCATCGATGGAGCGGCGCCCGGCGGCGTCGGCCTCAGCCTTCACCAGCGCGCGCAGCCGCGCGCCGATGCCGCGCGCCAACAACTTTCCATCGTCAAAATCGAACCGGGCGCCGGTCCACACCCCCCAGCCGCGCCCGGTTACATAAAGCATATCGCGGCCATAGGCGTGCGCCAGCCGGGCGGCGTTGTCGTCGTCGCACTCCTCAAGGCCAAGACGCTCCAGCGGGTCCGCGCGCCAGTCGCCTGTCGCGCGGTCAAAGGCTTCAAGGGCGGCGCTCATGGGGCGCGCCCGCGCTTGGCGGCCTCGGCGCGGCGCGCGGTGGCGGCGGCGCGGGCGGCGATATCGAACATTTCGCCGTCGCCAACAATCGGCTTTCCTTCCACGCCAGCGATCAGCATCACCATGGCGGCGCATGTCGCCGGGTCCGGCTTTTCGCCGGTGATCGGTAAAAGCCGCCGCAGCGCCAGATGCACGTCGCCCAGCGCGGCAGCGTCAAGCGCCTCTTGATCCAGCCATGCGGGCGGGCGCGCCTCGGCTGCGCGCGCCATAGGATCGCCGCGCCGCGCGGCAAGGCGGGCGCGGGCGGCGGCAAGGCGCGTCTTGCGCACGTCGCGCAGCATCGCCGCACAGGCGGCGGCGCTGGCGCGCTGGCGGATCAGCGCGGCCAGCAGCGCCATTGCGGCGGCCATCGTGGCGCCATCGATCAGCGCCCCTATCATGGCCGCCCCTCCAGCGCCGCGCGCGCCTCATGCGCCAGCGCCTCGGCCAGCATTTGCGCCGCGTCCAGCGCCAACGGGATGGCGTGGCGCGCGCCGTCTCTGGCGGTGTGCAACAGCCACACGCGCCGCGCGTCGCGCTGATCAGGCGCAACACATACCATTCTGGGCGCAGGCCATGGCATGGCGGCGGGGGGCGTCATGAGACTTTCCCCAGCAGCGGGCGGCAGCGCCGCGTCCGCTTGGTGTCCTCTATTATCGTCACCAGATTGCGGCCCGCGAAAATTGCCACCACCCTCAGATCGCGCAGCCTCACCGACCACGTTGTGTGAGGGGCGGCGATGCACAGTCCGGTGGCGATGGCCGCCGACGCCTCCAGCGCCGTGCGCAGGGCGTCGGCGTCGCCGGTAAACCCTGATCGCTCGACGGCACGCGCCACGGCGTGGCGCGTGATCCACAAGCCACTCTTGACGGGTTGCGGCATGTCATGCGCCCCCCTTCGCGTTGGCCAGCTCTAGCAAAACGTCCGCATGGCAAGACGCCACCCGCCCGCCAGCGGCGGCAATGTCGGCGAAATCGCGCCCGTCGCCCCAGCCGTCGCCCGGCATGGCCAGCCGCACGTCCAGCCCGCGCGCCGCGATCTTGGCCGCCGCGCGGCGGCCATGGCGGGCGGCGGCCTCGGGGTCTTTCTCCGAACCTTCGGCCAGCACCACCACCCGGCGCACGCCATCGGGGGGCAGCCATCCGGGGCGCATGTTGCCAATGTCCGGCTGCGCGCTGGGCAACATCAGCCCGGTGGCGGCGCTTATGGGTCCGCGCCCCGCCTCGGTCTGCGGCCCGGCCAGCGCCCCGAGGCTTAACGCGGCCTCCACCGCCCAGCCTTCGCGCCCGGCGGCGACAAGCGCGGCGAACATCGCCAGCGCGGTTTCGATCCCTTCGCCCACCACCAGATCGGGCGCGGCCTTTGACAGCCTCACCGGCTGGCCATACAGCCCGCCCGTCATGCCAAGCCATTTTTTTTCAATCTTGCTCTTGTCAGGCCATCGGGCGCGGCCATCGGGCGAAATCCACGTCTGATGAACCCCCATAAACGCGCCACGTCCGATGAAACCCAGCATGGCGGGGCCAACATGCGCCGGGGCGCGCTGGCCGGGCGCATAGAAAGGATGCTCGGGCGCATAGCGCAGCGACGGCGGAACGCCGCGATCATACAACCGCGCCAGCGCGTCCACGTTCACCCCGCGCGCGGCAAGATAGTCGCGCACCGGCGCGGCGTGCGGCTGCGCGGCGCGCCAGAACGCTTTCGCCCGGCGCGCGCGGCGTTCAGCCTCGGCGCGCTCCTCGGCCTGCGTTCGCACCCGCCGTTGATCCTGCGCCGCCCGGCGCGCGGCGGTGGCGGCGGGGTCTTCGTCGCGGGCGATCCCCGCCGCGTCCGCCAGCCGCCGGATTGCGCCGGTGGCGTCCAGGTTGTCGCGCAACATCACATAATCGATAATCGATCCGCGCGCATCGCAGGCGAAACACTTAAAAAAGCCGCCGACGCCAGAAGGCTCGACAACGTGAAAGCTCGGCGTCCGCTCACCATGAAAGGGGCATGGGCGCCACCAGTCGCCGCGCGACACGCTGGATTTCGCCATGTCCCACGCGCCGCCGTCGCGCTCCACTTCCGCGCGCAGGCTGGTTTCCTGTTTGATCCGCTCGGCCATACCCATGGCGCACTCCATCCTTGCGCTGGCGCGGGATGCGCGCAGCGTCTCCGTCCCGTCCCGTGGCGGTCAGCAGCGTTCAGCCGGGCGGCGCCTCGGCGGGCAGATCAAGCCACATGGCGAACAGCGTCTGAATACGCGTATCCCGCGCCACCCGCTCGGCGTTCATGTGCTCGCGCAGCATCGCGGCGGCCTCGGTGAAGCGGTGCGCAAGCGCCGCCTGCGCAACCGCAGCAGCCACCGCGATGGCGCGGGGCGATGCGTCGGCGGGCGCGCCGTCATGCAACGCCGTCGCATTTGCGCAGGCGGCGGCGCATGGGTTCGCCGCATAGACGGGGCGCGGGGTCATGCGCAGGCCCTCACGCCCGCGCTATGCAGCGGCGCCAGCGGGCGCGCCAGATCAGACAGCGCGGCGGCGGCGGCGCGGCTGATCCGCCATTCCGCCCGGTTGCCCGCCAGCGCCAGCTCGATCAGCCCCGCCGACAGTAGCCTCGCCAGCGCCGCCTCGGCTTCGCCGTCGCGCCATTGCAGCGTGCTGTTCAGGTGCGACGGGTCCATGGGCGTGAAGGCGCGGTGACAGCCGCAATCAACCGCCAGCGCGGCGACGCGCAGGGCGCGCCAGTCCAGAATGTCGCGCGCCATGATCATGACGCGCCACCCGCAGCTTTCACGGCCAGCGCCGCCGCGCGCTCGGCGATGCTCGCCAGCTCGGCGCGCCCCGCTGCGCTCACGCGATATATGGCGGGCGACGCCTGCCCGGCGGGCGCGACAAGATCAAGCCATCCGATTGAAACGGCGGCGCTCAGCTCATTGCGAATGCGCGTCCAGCCCCGGCCCGTCTCGGCGCGGGCGACATAGCCCTTGAGCGCGCCGCCGTCGCAGGGCCGCGCCAGCATTTCCGCCGCCAGCATCAGCCCCGCGCGCGCCATGTCGCGGTTCAGCGGCGCCCCGCGCCCGGCTCTCATTCGCTGCGCCCCAGCACGCGGCGCAGCGCAGATCGCCACGCTGGCGGTTCGGCCCATGGCCTGTGTCCAACGTCCGGCCCTTGCGGCAGCGCCGCCGCCTTGTATGCCGCCACCTTCAGGGCGACGCAGGGCCGCGCCAGCAGCGCCGCCACGTCCGCCCTATGATCCATAGCCGCGATCAGCGCGGGCGACGGATAATCGGCGATCACGGCCAGCTCGGCGTCGCTGGCGGCGCGGATCGTCTCCAGCCCATATTCGGAGATGCGCACATGCACCGCCGACGCCTGCACCCGCGCCGCGCGCACGCCGTCCAGCGCCGCCGCCACGTCTGGCGCATCACGCATCGCCCGCAGCGCGGCGATCATGCGCGGTCGCACGCTATCCGCGCCCGCGTCCGGCCAAGGCGGCGGCGTATCGGCGCGGGCGGCGTGATAATCCTCCAGATCGCGCAGCGCGCGCGACAGGTTTTTGGGCAATTTCATGCGGCGCGCTCCTGATCGATCGATAGCAAGGCGAATACAACGCGGCCCGGCGGGCTGGCGTGACCATCCAACCAGCGCCGCACGGTCGCGTGATGCACGCCCAGCGCTCGGGCGGCGGCGGTGGCGGTGGCGTGTTGCGACGCGCCGGGCCAGCGCCGCCGGATGATGGCGGCGGTTTCGCGGTCGGCGATGCGTTGCAAATGCGTTAACTTTTTAGCAGACATGCACAGCGCAGGCGCGCACCCTGTAGCCGGTGGACAACCGCACAAAGGACCCGACAATGCGCCGCGCCCCGCCATGTCAGGCCGCCTTTTCCGCGCCGCCAGCGCAATAAGCACCGTTCGCGACGTGCTGCGCAGGCGCCCAAAGCATGGCCAGTGCGCGGGCGCGGCGGCCCTCGGGCGTGTCTGGCGCGTTGCGGCGGATCGCGGCCAGCAGGGCGTCGGCGCTTTCAACCGTGATCCCGCACCCGGCCAGGCGGCGCGCGACAATCGACTGGCCCAGCCCCGCCTCCACCGACAGGCGGCGCGGCGACCACTTGGCGGCGGCCAGAAAAGCCACGATGGCGGCGTCTATGCGTTCTGAAACTGTCATGGCGGCGACGATCAACCGAAAACGGTTGGAATGTCAACCGTATTTAGCCGGTAGCGCCGCAACCCTTGCGGGCATAACCTTAGGTAAAGGGGTTTTAATAATGACAATCGCGGAAAACCTGAAACGGTTGCGGGCGGCGCGGGGCTGGTCGCAAGATCGCCTCGCCACGCTGGCGGGCATGACGCAAAGCCGCGTGCGCGCCATCGAAATCGGCGAAACCGCCAACCCGCGAACCGATACGGTGGCCAAGCTGGCGCAGGCGCTGGGCGTCACAGCGGCGGAACTTGTCGGCGACGCGGGCGGCGGCATGGCCGAGGCCGAGGCCGCGCCATGGGCGGGGCTGGAGGCGCGCGATTTGGTGTTTCGCCTGTCGCCATCGGCGCGCCACCCGACAGCCTATCGCGTCGCGTCCGATATGGCGGCGTTCGGCATGATGGCGGGCGACGTGGCGGTGATCGATCTCAACGGCGTTGCGGCGGCTGGCGACGTTGTGGTGGCCACAATCGCCGATCCCGAAACCGGCGCGGCGCGCACGGTGGTGCGCCGCTATCTCCCGCCGGTGCTGGTTGACAGCGCGGCGCGCGACGCGCTGCGCGCCGACGGTAACGCCGTCGCGATCATGGGGCCGGTGGTCGCGGTGTTCCGGTCGCGCGATTTCGATTAGACACGCGGTCAACCTTTTTAGGTTGACAATTCACCTATAAACGGTTGAATGGGGCGCACCAGAACAGGGGCGCACCATGCAAGACAAATCATGCGACGGCATTCCGGGCGCGGTTGACGCGCTGGAGGCCGCATTCCTGAAGATCGATCGCCTTACGTCCGCCGAAAAGGCGTGCGCGGCGGCGGAAATCGCCTATCGGCTGGCCGCCGAGGCGCAGCGCGACGTGATCCCGCCGCTTGAACATATCCTGATCCGCGACAGTTTGTGCTGCGCGCTGGCGTCGCTTGGCTATGCGCCGCAGGCCCACGCCATCGCATCGCACCCGATGCCCGGCGAACCCGGCGCGGCGGCGCAGGGGCCGCGCTGCGCGCTGCGCCTTGTCGGCGACGCGCCGGAAATCGTGGTGTGCGCCAAGGGCGAAACCGTGGTCGCCAATGACGAAAAAGGCCGCACCGTGCGGGGCGTTGTCGCGTGGGCGGCCAACGGATGCGTAGCCATCCGGCGGTTCGATACAAACGAAACCGCCATCGCCAGTGCGGCGGGCGTGGTGCGCAACGTCTCGCGCAGTGGCGGGGCGGGGGGCGCGGCGTGATCACGCCAGCGCAGCTCGCCGAGGCGCTGGAGGCGGCGGCGCTGGCCGTCGCGCTTCACGGCGCGGCCTATGCGCCGATCTTTGCGCGGCTGGAGCATGAGGCGGCGCAGGCCGAGGCCCGCCGCGCCGACGCGCGGGGCCTTCACGCCCGCGCCGCCGCCATCGCCGCGACTGTCGCCGCGCGCCAGCAGAAAGGGGGGCGCCATGGCCGGGCCGGGATTTGAAATCGAACCATGGGAAATTTTCTGCGACTTTGAAGAACAAATCAGGCCGCATGACGGCTTGTGCGCCTTCCCAGACTGTCGCGCGCCGTTCCGGGCCGTGAAGGCGTGGCAACGCTATTGCTGCGCGGAATGTCGCCGCGCCGATCAGGCCGAGGCCCGCCGCGTTGGCCACATGATCGCGCGTCCGGTGCTGATCATGCGTGAGACGAAACACGCCAAGCCGCGCACCGGCGGCGCGCTCCTGAACAGCAGCGCGCGCCGTTATGTCGATCAGGTGGCCAGCCGCTGGCGCGAAGCCCGCACGGTGCGCGCCCGCGAAGCCGAGGCGCGCACGCTCATGGCGCCGAAACTTTCAACCGCCGCCGCAGGGGAGCGACCATGACCGCTTATGAAGACCGCCCGCTGGTGCAGCTCTCTCCCGCCGATATGGCGTTGGTGCACGCCGTGCTGATCGCTCACGCGGCGGCTGTCGCCAAGCTCGAAGCCACCTATCGACAAGACGCCAGCAGGATTGCGGCGGTGAAAGCGCCGCCGGGCGAAGTAGCGGAGCGCGCGGCGGGCCGCCAGCGCGCGCGCGGCGCGCGCATCAGGCGCGCCGACTTGATGAAGGCCGAGGCCGAGGCGCTGGCGCGCATCGCAACCTATTTCTCACCTGTTGGAGCCTGACATGGAAAAGACAACCACGCCGACGCACAAGACGCTTGAGGTGGAGCTTCGCGAAATCGCGGCGGCGCGCCCGCCCTACAGCGCAGATACGCCGGTTCGCGATCTCTATCTCACGCTGGTTCTTGAGGCGGCGGCGCGCGATATTGAGGCGCTGAAAGCCACCAACATGCAATTGCGCGCGGGCCTTCATCAGCTTCTGGCGCTTTCCGCGCCTGACGCCAGCCGCAGGGCGGGCGCGGGCCGCAAGGACCGCGCATCATGATTTGGGTTCTTCTAGTGCTGGCGGGCGGCGAAGGCGTCGCCAGCGTGCAACCGTCGCTGGCGGCGTGTCAGGCCAGCGCGGTGGAGGTGGTCGCGGACGCGCCGCTGTTCGCGCCGGATGGCGCGGCGGTGGTGGCGTGGTGCGTCGAACTGCCCGCCGACGATCCGCAGGAACTTCAGCAGGGGGCGGCGTCATGAGGCCCCGGCTTGTGTTGGTGCGCAGCGGCGTTGCGCTCGCGCCGCCGCTGCGCGACGCTGGCGCGCCCGTCATGACGCGGGCGGCGGCGCAGGGGGCGGGCGATGGTGGCGGCGGCGGTGATCGCGATGGCGCTGGCGGCGCGGCTGGCGGCGCGACGGTGGCGCGGCCCAGCGCCGGGGCGGGCGGCGCTTTGGGCGGCGCTTGGCGGCGGTGGCATGGTCGCGCTGATGCTCCCCGCCGAACCGGGGGCGGCGGCGGCGGCGGCGCGCGCGATCATGGCCGCACTGGGCGGCGGCGCGGCGGCGATCTTCGCGGCGTGGTCCACGCCCTCGGCGCGGCGCTGATCGTTAGCGCAGGCTGGGCGGCGCTGGCCGTCATGTGCTGGCACGCGGTGGAAATGGTGCGGGAATGGGTTTTATGATTAATTGCGAATATAACAGTGTTTTTATTGTTCCTAATACTTCTGGAACAAAAGCAATAGAATTTGAAATAGGCAGCACAGAGTATTCAATCTTGGATATTCTAGCATGGCGCATAGAAATTAAGAAAAACGGTAATGCAAGTTTCTCCCCTCTTGTTGTCGGAATTTTCGATGGAATTGATCCGCAAGGTCTGATGCACGCATCTGGAATTATAGAGACAATGGATAATTTTTTTTCAAACACCTCTGAATTTGAGGCATTCCTTCGCCTTGCATCATCGGGGAAAAAATCATGACACCTAACGCAATCGATGTTCTCAAGCGCAGCAACGGCCCCCTGCGCGACATGCTTTTGCAAGCGCAATATTTTTCTATTTCAGAACGGTTATATAATGACTGTTTTTCGATTATGAGAGATAAGCATAAGCGGTTTTATGAGGAAAGCAGCAACGAACAATTTAGCTTTCCTTTGCCGAGTAAAACCACAGTCATTAGCTATTCTCAGTATTTCGACATACTTATAATAGATAATTATTCTGCAAGTATTGATATTTTAGTGATTAGAAACGGGTCTATACATCATATATGGAACTCAGAAAACGTAAACATAAACCATAAACTTAAAATTGATCAAACAGAAAGTGATTTTCTTGCTGCTATTTTTCAGCAGCTACTTATGATTGAGATTATTCTAAATGCGATTGCGGAGCCGCGCTTGATAGCAAAGCGCCCGCCATGTCGGCAATTCAGGAAAAACGTGCAACGCGCGATAGGCGCCGCGCCGCTTCCTGCATGGAGTTTCATTAGCTGGAGCGTCGGCGACACGACGCATCCGAAGCAGGATGATGGTAGTGATACTTGGCGGGCACCGCTGCACTTCTCGCGCGCGCACTGGCGGCGGGCGAAGGGGACAGAACCAAGCGCAAGGCCGCGCGACGGCAAAAAGGGGCTTTGGATATGGGTTGCAAGCTCATGGAAAGGGCACCCGGATTTCGGTATAAAGCTCCATCACTATATCCCGCGCGCCAAGGGCGAAGCGTTCAACGCCGCACGATTGCCCGACCGACCAGCGGCTGGCCTTGAAATCTCAGACGCCGCAGCGAGCTGCGCAGTCCGCGCATGGCGGGCGCAGCGCGCCGCGCGCGGGTTGCTGTCATGAACGCGCGCGACACTCAGCAGCCGCAGAAAGCGCGCGCGGCGTGTTGGTGCGACGCATCGCGCACTGACGCACTCCGCTAAAGCGCCACCTTCGCCAGCCATTCCGCCAGATGCGCCAGCGTCGGCCCCGCCCCATAGCGGGGCCGCGCCAGCTTGTGGCCCATCAAGTGCGCTTGCAGCCGCTCGGGAACCTCGGCGGCGATCATCCGATCTTGAAACGAATGGCGCAGCGAATAGGCGGTGTGTTTAGGCGTCGGCTTGAGGCCGTTTTCGCGCAGAAACTTGTTGACCACCGCCGACAGCGCGTCGGGCGCGGCGCCATAGCGCGGGAACCCGCCCGCCTGCGCCCGCCTGCGCGCCGCCTCCAGGCTCACGCCCAGCAGCGGAATGGCGCGGCCCCGGTGGCCGGTCTTCAGGCGGCGGCCCGCGTGCGCCTCGATCACGATATGCGGCGTGACGGCGCTGGCGGCGATATCCTCGGGGCGCGCGCCGCTCACCTCGGCCAGCCCCGCGCCGGTATTGATCATGATCAGGAACACGTCGCGCGCCTCGGCGTTCAGGCCGTCCAGCGCGCCCGGCGCAAGGATCTTGGCGCGCAGCCATTCGGTGGAGAATGAAGGCCGCTGCGCCTGCCCTTGCTCGCGCAGGCGCAGGCCCGCAAACGGGTTCGCCAGCTCCAGCGCGCGCAGCTCGGCGACGGTGCGGAACACGTCTGAAAGGGGAATTAAGGCGCGGCGGCGGGGCGTGTCTGTTGCGCGCCAAGTATATGCCATAAAACAGAAAACGCCCGCCCCGACTGAACGGGGCGGGCGTGGTATGTAGAACAAAACGTAGCACTTATTCGACGGCGCTCAAGGCGCTCTGTCATGCGCAAGGCGGCGCTCAAGGCGCTCTGTCACACGGCGCAGCCGCGCGCGGCGGGCGCGGCATTCTATGGCCTCCAGCACGGCGGCGGCGATGGCGCGCACCATCAACACCACCACGGTTAGCAGGGCGATGGCGTGCGGCGGCGTCACGAACCATGCGCCGTTCGCGGTGCTGATAGTTAATAGGTGCACGTCGAACAGTGAAACGGCGGTTTGCATGGCGGCGGGCGCGGGCGTGCGCAGGTATTCCACCGATATCGTGGCCAGCGGGATGCCGCCCAGCGCCCAATCGGTGCGCCCGAACATCATGGATACCCGGCCCCCTCGAACGCCGATTGCAGCTCCAGCGCGCCGCCGCCGTGATAGATGGCGAGCTGCGCGACGGCGTGCGCGGCCAGGAACCGCTCCAGATCGATGTTGCCGCCCATGGTTTCGGCGTAAAGCCGGGCGAAGGCGCGGGCGACGCGCTCGGGGTCCGTCTCGCACAAGGCGGCCACGTCATTGTCGGAAAGCGGCGCGGCGGGCGGCGGCGCAAGCTCGGCGTCGCCGATGCCCAGCCCAAGGCCCGGCCACATCATCCCCGCCGCCGCGTCGGCGGCGCGCTGGCGGGCAACCTCGGCGGCCAGCGTCAGCAGCCGCCCCGCGTGATCGGGGCCGAGGCGCAGCGCGGCCAGGCTCACAAGAAACGCCATGGGCGGGGGCAGGGCGTCGCACCCCGCCGCCGTCCATGCGGCGCGGGCCTCCTCGGGCGTCACGCCATCGTCGCCCGCCTCCAAAGGCGTCGCCCACGCCTGCGCAAACGCCAGCGCAGCGTCGAATGTCGAATGGTGCATGTGCGGGTTTCCTCAGATGAAATAGGCGATATCGAAAACCACCTCTGCGCGCCCGGCGCGTTGTTCGCCGGCCTCAAGCACCACGTCCGCCCCGGCGGGCGACACGTCGAACGCCAGCCCGGCCAAGTCGCGCGGGGCGGCGGTCACGGCGTCGCCAATGGCTTGCGCGGCGGTGTCCAGCGATGCCCGCAGCTCGGGGCCGCCAACCGCCCACCAGCTCACGGTGACGCGATCCCCAACCTGTTGCAGCGCACTGCCCATGGCGACGGTGGAGGCCGCGACGCGCTGGGCCGTCACGGCGTAGGCTGGCAGGCGCGCGGGCGACAGGGCGGCGGCGTCCGCAGTGGCGTCATGCGCTGCAGGAAACGCCACCGCGACGCGCGCGGCGACGGCGGCGCGGATCGCGGCGGCGGTGGTGGCGGTGATCATGGCGCGGCCCTCACGGCATGGCGGGCGGCGTGGCCGCGATGTAGTGCACCGCCACACGCACCGCGCCGCCGGTGAACGCGCCGCCCTGCGCGGTCAGCACCACGGGGGCGGGGGCGTAATAGGCCAGCGGGCCGATCACGCCAACGTTATTCGATCCAGCGGCCACGCCCAGCGATGCGCCGAACCGATCGATCACCACGCCGTCGCCAACCTGATATCCGGTCGCGCCGGTGATCGTCTCACTGGTGCGCGTGCTGACGGCCACCACCACGGCGCGCTCAGGAATAAGGCCCGCCAGCGTGACGCTTGCGCCGCTCAGATCGACGGCGACGGCCTCGGCGACGGCGAAGCCGAACGCCGCGCCGCCCGCCCGGCCAACAGCCGCGCCGCGCAGCCACCCATGGGCGGCGATGAAAACCGCGTCGCGGCCTTCGTCAAGGATGAACGCCCGCGCGCCGTCCGGCGGCGTGAAAAACGCCCACGCGGCCAGATGACGGCGCGCCAGCTTGCCGCCATGCCCGGCCCAAGCGCCGGTCGCGGCGGCGGGCACGGCGTAAAGCGCCAGCTCGGGCGGGTCCGGCGGCGGGTCCGTAAGGCTGGCCGAGGCCAGCACCGCCCCCGGCGCGCCAGCGCCGATCACGTCAAGCGCGCGGTTGAACGTCGCCTCTGGGCTGGCCGGGTTGCTGGCCATGGGCGTGAAGCCCCATGCTTCAATGGTCATCGCTTACCCGCCTTTAGCGCCCAGTCGCTCCCTCTTGGCGCGGCCTCATGCGTCTTGGTCACAAAGGCGTCAAACACCTTTTGCGCTGCGTTCAAGGCGTTCAGCGCACGCCGCTGGCGGCAATAAGCGGCGTCTTGCTCATCGCTTGCGCTTTGATATTCCGCCATCGCATCCTTAAGCGCACTCAACACTTGGTTCGGGCCCATTCCACACCTCACACCGTTACCACGGCGCGCGCCCAGCCGCCGGGGCCGAACGTCGCCGAAATCTGCGCCACCTCCACCATGAAGGACGCGCCCAGCGCATCGGCGGCGCGATCCGCCGCCGGATAGGTCCAGGCCGGGGCCGTAGCCTCGGCCTCGCGCACCGCCGCGCCGCCGCCTTCGGGGCGGATGCGCACCAGGTATCGCTCGGCCTCCTCGGCCAGCGGCGGCGTGCGCCACGGCTGGCCCGGCTCACGCGAACGGCGCAGCCACGCCACCAGCGCACCGCCGTCAGGCTGCGCCTCGGCGCGCACGGCATAGGGCGCGAAGGGCCGCAGCCCCACGCCCTGAAAGGCGTGCACGCGCTCCACCGCCAGATCGCCCGCCACGTCCGCGCCCACCGGGGCGGATCGCCACCACCACGCGCGGCCAATGTCCGCCGCCGTCATGGCGGGTTGCGCCACCGAAAGGCCAAGCGCCACCACGCGGGCGCCCGCGTCCGCGCCAAGCGCCGCCGCCGCCTCGGTTCCAAGTCGCCCGCGCAGCAGTTGGCGCAGCGTCCAGGTGCGCGGGCCGGTCAGCTCGGCGCGGGCGAATTGCAGCACTTCCCACACGCCCGGCGCGGCCTCCACCGCCAGCGCGTTCGCCCCGGCCAGAACGTCCGCCTCGGTCGCGGTCAGCAGCTCGCCCGCGAACAGGCGCACCACCGCCGGGCCGGGCGTCCAGCGATCCGCCGGGGCGGCGGCCAGCGGCGCGTCCAGGCGGCCCAGCGGCGTGCGCGCGCCCAGCGTCAGGCGCGGGGCGTATGGCCCCGATTGCTCGGGGGCGCGCCACACCGTCACGCCCAGCCACGGCTCGGCGTGCGCGGCGACATAGCCCGCCGCCGGGTCCGCCGCAGCGGAAAGCCGGGGCAGGTCCATGAACGCCACCAACGGCGGCGCGGCGGCGGCGTTGACCACGCGCACAGGCGGGCGATCCGGCCCCGTCAGGCCGCCGCGCAAGGCCACCTGATCGAAGCTGCGCGCCGTCACCTTGCGCGCCGCGCCGCGCGTGACGCTTTCCACCATGAAGGCGCGCGGGCGCTGGCCGGGGGCGGTGAACAGAAAAGGCCGCCCGGCCTCCAGATCGGCCCAGCTCGGCGGCGCGGTGAACTCCAGCCCTTCGCGGCTTTCGGTCACGTCGCGCAGCCATGCGCCTGCGATGGCGTCGGCGCGCTCAAGGTCCATGCCCAGGCCCAGCGACGCCTCGGCCAAGCCGTCCTCGGCGCCACTCTGGATCGTCGCGCGCGCCGCGCCGGTTTGCCAGTCCGCGCCGCTGTCAACAAACCTTATCACGGCTTCGCGCGGCGGGTCTTGAATGCTGGAGCGCGTCAACGTGTAGGGGCTGGCGTCGCCCGCCTCCACAAGATCGCCAGGCGTGACCGCGCCCCATGCTGGCGCGGCGGCGCGCGACTGAAACGCCAACTTGCCGAACGTCTCGAAGGCGTCCACGCGCAACGCGGCTTCCCATGGCGTCAGGAACTCGCGAAAGCTCATGGCGCGATCCGTCGCCACGCCGTCCACCTGCCCATGCGCCAGCGCAAGCTCCAGATCGGCGGGCGACACGCCATCGCGCGCCAGCCATGCGCGCAGCGTCTCGGCCAGCGGCGCGCGGCCAAGCCGCACCCAATGGCCTGCGCGATAGGCGGAATAATCCGCCCACAATGCGGCCCGGTCTGGATATTCCGGCCACGGTCGCGTGTCCGCCGTCCATACCGCCGTGCGCGCCGTGTCGATCATGCGCCCGCCATAGACGGCGGAAATCGGGTTGTGCGCCGGGTCTTCCCAATAGCCCAGCTTGGCCTCCAGAAAACGCCGTTGCATGAAATCATCGCGCCGCCCGTCGCTGAAATACGGCGCTGCGCTTTCCGACGATTTATCGTCAATGAAGACGTTCGGCTGGTTGGCGCCCTTGTCCACCGCGGGGCAGCCGACCTCGGTGAACCAGATCGGTTTCGACTGCGGAACCCATGCGGTGGCGGCGGCGTCGCGCACCCCGCCGGGGCGGTTGTGGTGCGGGTTGCTCCACCAGGCGCGAATATCCTTGTATCGGAAAACCCACGGCTCGGCGTGCGCGCCATCGGTGATCGGCGTTCGCGCCTGCGCGGCGCGATCCGCCGCGCTCGCATAGAACCACTCGAAGCCCTCGCCACCCTCGACATTGCCGCGCAGGTAATCCAGCGAATGGATCGAACCCGCCGCCGCGTCCAGATGCTCCACGCCGTCGCGCCAGTCGGCCAACGGCATGTAATCGTCTATGCCGACGAAATCGATGTTTTCATCAGCCCAAAGCGGGTCAAGATGAAAGAACACGTCGCCGGAACCGTCGCCCGGCTGATGGCCGAAATACTCGCTCCAATCCGCCGCATAGCCGATCTTTACGCCGGGGCCGAGGATGGCGCGCACCTCAGCCGCCAGCGCCCGCAGCCGCGCCACTGTCACATAAGCGCCGCCGCCGTCGCGCAACCACGTCAGGCCGCGCAGCTCGGAACCGATGCAGAAACCAGCCGCGCCGCCCGCCTGCGCCGCCAGCCGCGCCATGTGCAGAATGAAGCGGCGATACCCATTTGGCCGGTTGAAAAATGCCTCTACGTCCGCAGCGGCGGCGGCGGTTCCGTCGCCGGTGGAGGTGATCCGCCCGCGCCACGCAAACGCAGCCTGTTCCGGCGCGCCGTAGGGGTCTGGCAAGCCGTTGCCCGGCGCCACGTCCATTTGAATGAACGGATACCAGATCACGCCGAGGCCCTTGGCCTGAAGCGCGGCGGCGCCCTCCAGAATGGCGGCGTCCGCCGGGGTCGATCCGAACGCGGGCCGCCCGTCCACCAGCGAAACCGCCTGCGCCGCGCCGCGTGTGACGCCATCGACAACCCACGACAATGGCGACGTTTTCTTGTCGATGATCTCCACTTTCGGCAGAATTTCGCATTCGCCCGCGCGCAAATCGGTTCCAAACCACGTCAGCACCAGCGTTGCGGTTTCCAGGTTCTCGCACAGCTCGGTTATCTGGCGCGCCGCCACAGTGAAATCGGTTTCCGCCTCGGAACGGTTGCTGTTCTCGACGGTGGCGCGCACCACGTCGCCGCTGGCGTCCACCACCTCTTGACGAATGGGCGTGGTGGCCAGCCCCCATTCGTTGCCCGGAATAAGCGTAAGCCCCCTTATCATCGGCTCCATGTCGCCGACAGGATTGCACACCTCGACATGCACATTCGGCCAGCGGTCGCCATAGGGGCCGAGGGGCAGGCGCTCCACCATCATCAGCGCCACATCGCGATAAGCGGGCGTCGCGCCGATGCCCTCAAGCGCCTCAATGCACGCATCGGGCATTTGCGCAACGTCGCCGCGATAGAACCGCACGCCATGCTTTGCGGCGTCGAAGGGGCGCGCATCCGCCCACACACGACCGAAATGCAGGCGCGGGCCGCCTTCGCACAAGGCGAACAGGGCGTTGCCGAAATAGCTGAAGCTGGTGGCTTCTGCGCGCGGCGCTGGCGCGCCCTTGCCGCCGCTGCGCTGCGTGGTGGCGACTTCCTCCAGCGGCGTGCGCCATATCATCTTTGCGGGCAGGCGCGCCCAACCCGCCACCCATGGCAAATGTGCGCCCTCGGCGGGCAACGCCACGTCCAGCGACGAAAGGCGCGGCCCTTGCACGCGCTGGACGGGGCCGGGAAACAACGCGGCGTCGATCATGCCGCCAACGGCGTTTCCGATGGCGCCGCCGACAGCCGCGCCAATCGGCCCGCCGATGGCCGCGCCTGCGACGTTGCCGCCCACGGTCAACAGCAGTTGCGCCATGCGTGATCACTCCAGGGGAAAAGCCGCCGCCAGCGATATGCGCTGCGCAAGGCTGGATAGGTGCACCTCCACCACGCCCGCGCCCTCGACGGCGTGCACGATGGTGGCGGCGCTGGCCAGGATCGCCAGATGGTGCGGCGGCGCGCCGCGCGTCAGGCGCAGCGCCACCACGTCTCCCGGCTGGACGGCGGCGGGGTCCAGAATGGCGAACCCCGCCGAGGCGGCGACGGCGGCCAGATCGGTGATCCGCGCCCAATCCGCGCGCCATGGCGGGCGCTCGGGGCGGGGCTGGCCGCTCAGCTCGGCGGCCACGCCCTCGATAAGCCCGATACAGTCCGCGCCCGCGCCGCGCAGCGCCGCGCCGGTCACATATGGGGTTCCGATCCAGCCGCGCGCCAATGCGACGGCGTTGGATCGGCGCAGGGCGGCGGGGTTCACTTGTCGCGCGCAGGGGCCTGGGCGGGCATGTCGGCGCAATGCCGCCAGCCGAGGGAAAGCGGCGGCGCGGCGTCGCGCGGATCACCTTGCGGGCGCATGGTGCGGATTTCCGCCAGCAGCGCCTCCAGCAGCCCGATGGCGTGGGCCGCGCGGTCATGATCCGTGATCGGTCTGTTGTCGATCATGGCGGGGCGTCTCCTCATGATTGATCGCTGGCCACCGCATAGGCCAGCGCGGCGTCTTCGCGCGGCATATGCGGAAATCCGCGAAAGTTGATGACATTGGCGAAGCGGTCGCGACAGGTCGCTAGGCTCTTGTCACAGCCGGCCACGATGGCGAAGGCGTCGCCCGGCTGCGGCGTCTCATGCGGCGGGCGCCAAAGCTCGACCAATGCCGCCGCGCCGCTGGCGCGATGCGCGCGCACGTCCGCCCGCGCGTCGCCTGCGCCCGCGTTCGCGCCGGTGGTCCATGTCAGCACGCCGCGCGCAAACAGGCCCGCCGCGAACGCGCCGAGGCCGCTGGCGGTGATCGTGCGCCCGTCGCCGGAAACCGACGCCACCACGCCCGCGCCGGTGAACGGCGCAAGCGCCACGCCGCAGCGCGCATCGCCCAGCTCGGCGTCGCACGTCGCCAGCAGATGGCGGCCCCGCTTGCGGGTCAGCAGCGCCGCGCGGCTGCGCAGCTCGGCGGTGAAGCCGAGGCCGCCGCGCGACACTTCGCCGAGGTGATAGACGCCAACCAGCGCGCGCACCTCGGGGGCCGCCCAATTCACATCGAACACGCGCACCTCGGCGGCGTCATAGCGGCCCGCCGCCAGATCGGCCTCAGTGATCGCAGCGGATGAAAGCGCACCCGCAATGTCCAGATCGTCGGCGCCAAGGCCCAGCGCCTGCGCCGCCTCGGATGCGCCCAGGCCCTGCGCGGCGCGATAGGTCACGCCGTCGAACACGATATCGGCATCATGATCGGTGAAGCCGAACACCACGCCGTCACGCCGCTCCAGCCGCCAGCACGTCGCGCGCGTCGTGTCGCCGGTGGCAAGATGCGCCAACCACGGGGCAGGGGCGCTCATGGCGCCACCCGTGGCGCGGCGTCCAGCTCGGCGGCGCGATCCTCGGCGAGCGCGCGCGCCATCAGTAAAGCGCCAGAATGTTGGTTGCGGTGGTCCCGGTGGCCAGAACGCGCAGCACACGCAGGGGATGATACTGCGCCGCGCCGCTGATCACCACCGATGCGTTGCCGAACCGATCGATAATCGACACTGCGCCCTCCACGCCCACATACAGCGCGCGCGTCACTCCCATGGGAAGGTCGGCTACATCGTTCGGCGTGATCGCAATTATTTCCTCTCCGGAGCCATTTCCCCGCAAGATGATGTTTTGTTCGCGCTTTTCTTCTGGCGTCGCCATCGTAATTTCCTTTGTTAATACAAAGCGAGAATGCCGGTTGCGGTTGTTCCGGTGGCCAGCACGCGGCGGATGCGCAGAGGGTGATACTGGTTGTCGCCGCTCACCAGCTCGCGCGCTTGGCCGAGGTGATCGTGAAACATCACCACCCCGGCGCCGGTGACATAGAAGCTGCGCGCAGGCCCTTGGGGAAGGTCCGCCGCGTCGGATGGCGTGACCGGCTCCACACGCCCAGCCGGGCCGCTGGTTTCCGCCGAGGCCGCCACAATCGCCGACTGTATCGCCGCTGTAAGGTCCGCCATATCGGCGGTGATCGTGCTCATGGCGTTCAAATCCTCAATCAGCGGAACGTCCGCGATTTCACCCAGCGCGCGGCCCGTCTCCGTGTCAAACATCGCCGCGTCGATCAGCAGCGTATCGGTGTCGAACCGAGCTGGCGCATCGAACGCGAACCCGGCTGAAAGCGCGGCGCCGGGGGCGGGCGCGGCGTCGAACGTCACCACGCCGTTTGTGGGGTTCACGCTCCAGCCGCCGCCGATCTCGACGCCATCAACAGCGATGCGCACCGTTTCGGCCACCGGCTTGATGATTGATCGGCGCCATGTGCGGAACCCCGCCACACCGTAGCGTTTGCCAAGCTGAAACTGCGTCGCCGCGCCGTCGCCGTCGCCAAGCCACTGATCAAGCGCCGTCGGCGTTTTTTGCGGCTGGCACGATTTCCAGTCAGTCCAATCGCGCACGCGAAACCCGTGCATCCGCCCGGCGGCCATCTCGAAGAAATCCAGCACCGCGTGCAACTGATCCAGGCGGCGCACACCATAGGCCGCATTCCACGCGCGCCGCGATCCCGCCCAGCGCTGGTTGCGCTCCTCACGCCCGGAGGCCAGCGCAATAACCTCCGTGCGCCGCTGCGGCCCGCCGCTGAAGCCCAGCGACACGTCCACCGGCAATCGCACCTCAAAGAACGCCATGGGCCGCCCCGATCATGTGTTGCGCCCGCCGCGCCCCACGGCGCGCGCCAGCGTGGCGGCGACTTGGCCGCGCGACGCATGGAACGCCTCGGGGCTGGGCGTGCTGATGGTGACATTCACCACCGGCGCGCGCGCCCCGTCGCCTCGGGGCGTCACCGTCACGCGCTCGCCTTGCGTCGCCATGAACTGCACAAGATTGCGGTCGATCCCGCCGCGCCCGCCCACGGTGAAATCGGCGCCCTCGTTGAACTGCGGCAACTTGAACGCGCTGGCGCTGGCGGGCGTGAACCCGGCGGGGGCGTTGGTGACGCCACCGCTAAAGAACGAACTCGCGGCCCCGGCCAGCGCGCTGGCGGCGCTCGATGCAAGCGCGCTGATCCCCGCGCTGGCGAAGGAACCCGCCACATTCGCGCCGATGCTCAGCGCGCTGCGGCCCAGCGTCTTTAGGCTGAAATCGCCGGTGCGCACCATATCGTCAAAGGTGCTGGCCACTTGCGCGCCAAGATCATCGAACACGCCAGCGATGGTTTGCGCGGTATCCGTCGCGCTCGGGATGGCGCCGCTGGCCAGCCGGTCGAACTCGCCCAGCACGCCGTCCACCAGATCGGGCACGCTGGAATTTCCGACAACCTGAATATACAGCCAGTCGAACGCCTCGGCGATCTTGCCCACGGTCTTGTCAACATAGCCTAGCACGCGATCAAAGCCGCTGGTGATCACGCGCCACACTTGCGCGGCCATGTCGGAAACCGACGCCACCACGTCCGCCGCGAAACCATTTATCGCCTCCAGCACCTGCGCAACGCCGTCGCGCACCGCTTCATAGGCGGCGGTTATCTGCGGCCAGAACGCCACCAGCCCCGCCGCCAGCGCCGCCACGCCAGCCGCTGCGGCGACAAACGCGGCGGGCAAGGCGGCCAGCCCAAGCGCCAGCAAGCCCAGCACGCCAAGAACTGGGCCGATGGCGGCGGCGATGGCGGCCCCGGCCACGATGAACCGGCGCATGGGTTCCGGCATTTCCTGAAGCGCTGCGATCACGCCACGCAGGCCCGCGATGATCGGGGGCAGGAAATCGGCGATGATCGCGCCGAACTGTTCCTGAAGATCGCCCCACGCATTGCCAAGCGCGGTCAACTGGCCCGTCAGGGTCTGCGCGCTGGTGGCGGCCTGCCCGCCGTAGAACTGCGCGATTTCGTCCAGGATAAGCCCTTGCGCCTCGGCGACGCGCCCCGTCTCCACCAGGCTTTTGATCACGCTCTTTTGCTGTTCGCTGAACTGGATACCCGCTTTGCCCAGCGCCGAAATCCCCTTGACAGGATCGTTCAAGGATTTGCCTAGCTGGATCGTCTGGCCTTTAAGGTCGCTACCCAGCACCGCCGACAGATCAAGCGCCGCAATCTGCGCACGCTTGAAAATATCGCGCGAGACGTTGCCGAACGTCAGAAGCTGCGCCGTCACGTCCGCCAGTATCTTTTCATCGCCGACGGCGCTCAATTCCTGAAGCGCCGACGCCTCTTTGAAAAGCTGTTCGGCGCTGAACCCCGCCGCCGCGCCGGTCTGGCGGATCGCCTGCGCAACTTGCGCCTCGGCCTTTTCCTGTATCTGATACAGGCCGACCATGTTGCGCGCCGCCAGCGCAAGCGGCGCGGTGACAGCCGCCGACAGGCCCGCGCCGATATTGCGCATGGATTTGCCCGCACTGTTGATGCGGTCGCGCAACGTGCGCGCCGCGCCCTCGACGCCTTGCATGTTCTTGCGCACGGCGGCGAAGGCCGAGGCGGTATCATCCTTCGCGCCGATACGAAAGAACAGATCGCGCACGCTCATTTCATCCCCCTGCCCGGCCTCGCCTGCGCGTCCGCCTCACGGCGCATATCCCACCAGGCGCGCCACAGGCGCACCTCCTCGAATGTCAGGGCGTCAACCTCGGCCAGCGACTTCCCCAGGCGTTCGGCCAGCGCCATGAAGAATTGCAGATCGGCGTCGGCCCTCAGCCGTTTCCCACTTCGTCCGCGCTTTCGCCCGCGATGGCCTTGGCCAGCCGCCCGAGGATCACCGGGCGCACGTTGTCCAGCAGGAATTTCAGCCCTTCATCGGTGCGCGGCACAATCGGCGCGCCGCTTTCGTCTCGGGCGTGGTCACGCACCACCAGCGCCGAGGCTTTCAGATCGTCGCCCTTGGCGCAGTCGCGCATGATCCGGCGCAACGCCCCGGCGGTCGGAACGTCGAAAAAGATGGTCATGTCCAGCTCGGGCACATGCACCGACTGGCCATTGGCGGCGGCCAGGTCTTCCGCCGCCGCCTTCATGAACGCGGTGGTCATACGTCCGCCCCTTCCACCAGCGCGCCGCGCGACTGGAACGTGAAGGACAGCGCGACAAGCGCATCCTTGTCGGCGCCGCGCGTGCGCCCGTTGATGGTGCATTCGCCGGAAATCTTGGTTTTTCCGGCGCCGCGCCCCTCGGGATAGATCGCGATCACGCCTTCAGCGCCGCCGGTCACGGCGAGCTGGCCAGTGTCGGCCTTGTCCCACCAGGCGGCGACGTTGCCGCTCCAGTTGTTAAACATGGCGACGTTCACGCGGAACGCGGAACCCATAACGGTTCCATCGGTAGTGTCGATGTCCTCGGAAACCTCATAGGACGTGATTTGCCCAACTGCGGTTTCGGTTCCGGCGGCGGGCGTGAACGTCACCACGCCTTCGCGGCCCTTGTATAGCGCCATGGCGCAAGCTCCCTTAGATGCGCTCCAGATCGATGCGCACCAAGCCGGAACCGTCCGGCTCCAGCCCGCGCACCCTGTAGCTGATTGCGTTTATGGTCACGGCGTCGCCCTGCGCCGCCGCCTGCGGCATGTCGGCGGCGAACACCACCAGCGACGGCGCCACCGTGGCGACGCCGGGGCCGTCGCCCTGCGCGCGAACCGCGTGCGGCGCGGTGAAAACACCGGTGATCGGCTGCGGCTGGCCGCCCGCTGGCGTGTAGCTGGCAGCCAGCCCGAATGCGCCCGCGTCCATGATCGCGGCGCGCGTGGCCTCATCCTCCAGCATTGCGGGCGGCATCGTCAGGGCGCGCGGGCGCGGGCTTGGGGGGCGGCGGCGTCCGGTTCGGCGGCGCATCCTTGGCGCGGCCAATGGCCAGCGCCAGCCATTCGATCACGCGATACACCTTACCGACGAAAACATCATCGCGCGGCGTGGGCGTGATCGCCACCACCGCCGACGCAACAGCGACAACGGCGAATAGCGCATCAAGGATCGTCGGAACAAGATTGAACAAAGCGTCCAGCATGACGTTCTCCAGCGGTGGAACAGGGGCGCCCGCCCCATCACGGGGCGGGCGCGGCGGCGTCATGGCGACGGATCAGGGAATGTGAACGCCGCGCGCAAAGCTGGCGGCGTGGCGCACCGCGTTGTCAGTGTCCTGAAACGCCGTCACTCGCACGGCGCCCGAGGTGGACAGCGAATAGGGGTCCGCCATCAGGTCCAGACCGCTCCAGAAGCCTTGCACGAAATCGGCCCAGTTGCCGAACCACAGGTTGCCCGGAGCGATCTGCGTGGAAAGCTCGGCGCGCCATCCGGCCAGCGTGGCGCGGTCGATCATCATCATGGCGCTGTCGCCGGCCACCTTGGGCGTTGACATGAGATAGCCCGCCATCGCCGGGTTCATGACATAGGCCAGCGATCCCGCGTCGGCGTTCTCGATGGCGATTTGCGCCCAGCAGTCGATCACTTCCGCCCAAGTCGGCTTTCCCAGCGTCACGAAATCGACGCTTCCAACGCCCGCCGTGTCGGCCAGCCCGTCAGGCGCATCGGCGTCGGCGTCGCCCATGATCGCCGTCTTGTCGATGGCCAGCGCCAGAACCCGCGCCAGATCGCCCCTGATCAGGGCTTCAACCGAAAGCGAAGACTGCAACAGCAGCCGCCGCGAATAGGGCGTCCAGCCCGCAATGGTGTGCGGCGTCAGCGGCACTTGATCGACGGTGAACGCGGTGCTGGGGGGGGCGGTGTTTTCGCCAACCCAGCTTGCCGTCCCGCCGCCACTCTGGCGCGGAATGGCGACGTTACCCTGCAGGCCGTCCAGGCGGGTCGCGCCGAGGCGCGCCAGCACGCTGTTGGCGCGCAGCAGCTCGATAAACGATCCAGCCTGCAGATCGGTGGCGACAAGGTTTCCGCCCGCCGTGGGCGTCCCCACGGTCTGGTCGCGCTGGCCATAGACGTGGCCCGGCTCCAGCACGTCCGCCGGAACCGCGAAGCCTTTCCAGCCGCGTTTCGGCTGCGCCGCCTTGGTGGCGTCGGAAACCTCACGCTCGAAGGCTGCGGCGGCCTGCGCGGCGTGATCGCCGGGGTTCGCCATCGCGTGCAGCGCGCGGGCGAAGCTGAAGCGCCGCGCCTCGGCCTCGGCCATGCCGATGGCGCTGGCCGCGTTCATGCGCGCCGGGGCGTTGTCGCCCAGATGCTCCAGCACCACGCCGCGAAACTCGGCGATGGTGACGCCGCGCGCCTTGGCGCGCTCGCGCACCTCGGCGGCGATGTTGAACTGGGCGCCGATCTTGTCAATTTCTGCGCACCGCTCGCGCTCGGTCTTGCGGGCCTCGGCCAGCATGGCGTCCACGTCGCGGGCGGCGTCGCTGCGCGGCGCGGGGGCCGGGGTCGCGGCAGGCGCGGGGGTCGCGGCGGGCGCGGGCGTCGCCGCGCGCTGATCGTTGTTCTCGGGCATTGCGCCCTCCTCAATGTTGATGGTGATGAATGACAGGCCGTCCAGTCCGGTAGGATCGGAGCGGCCTATGCCTACGCTGGTGTCGGCTGGCGCCGCCACCAGGCTGATCTCGCGCGGGGTCCAGTGTGTCAGGCGAAACACGTCTTCGCCGTCCCGTTCGCCCACGCGCTGATACCGTTCGACGGAATAACGAACGCTGATGTTGCCTAACATCCCCGCCCGCACCTTTGCGAGCGCGTCCTGCGCTTCAGCGTGATCGCCGAACCGCGCCACCGCGCGGCCTTTTCCGTCCACGATGCTGGCGCTTTCAATCACGCCCAGCACCGAACCGATGCTGTTGTGATGATCGGCCAGCAGCGGGGCGCGCCCGGAATTGACCCACGCCAAATCCGCCTCACCCGGCTTGTGGCCAAGCACCTCCCAGCCAAAGACCCGCAAAACCGGTTCTTCGGATGAAAACGACAGCGTGACACGGTTTGCGTCCGCCTCGTCGCCCTCCATGCGCGCCAGCGCCGCCGTGACGCGCTGTTGGCTAGCAGGAACCCTGATTGTTCTTTTCGGCATGTCGCCCTCCTCAGCCCGCGCTTGGCGGCGCGTCAGTCTCCAGCGGCGCGGCGGCGTCCGCCTCCACCGCCGTGGGCAGGTGCAGCCCCGCCGCCGCAAGCGTGCGCATGTCGGCGGCGTAGCGGCTCACCAGCTCCTCGAAATCCTGCCCGCGCTCGGCGGCCAGATCGCTCGGCGCGGCCAGCTTGTTGCGCAACAGCGTTTCGGCGGTGGTGGCCTCCTCGCGCGGCGTGATCGATTGCCAGCCCCGCGCCCGCCACACCGCCGGGCGATACCGCTCAAGGCTCTCCAGCCGCAGCGGCGCCAGCGCCTCGTTCACCAGTGCGGCGTCCAGCCACCTGTTGAACACCCGGCCATGAAACGCGGCGCTGAACCACGCATGAAGCGCGCGCCATTCGTCTCTCTCCTCGGAAAGCCCGGCGCGCAGGCTGGCGAAATTGGCTTGGCTCAGATCGCCGGTGGCGCTGGCGTAGCTTGTGCGCATCCCCACGGTGGCCCCGCGCAGCATGTGCGCCACGAATGGCGCAAGCTCGGCGCTTGGATAATTCGGATCGAATGGCGCGATATCCCAGCCTGGGGGCAAAACGCCGGTTTCCCCCGCCGCCACCTCCTCAATCGGCGATTGATCCCCGCCATCGGCGGCGGGCGTCGGCGCGTCATCGTCAGGCCGCTTGAAAAACACCATCTTTGAAGCGCCGTAGCGCGCCGCCGCCAGCGCCGCCTCCTCGAACTTTTCGATCATGTTCAGGCGGCGCAATGCGGTGTGCAGCCATGGCCGCCCGATGGTCTGCAATGGCTCCTCAGGCAGAAACAGGTGGATCACGTTCGCGGCCGGAATGCGTTCGCGCGCGCCGCGCCGGTGTGTCGCCTCGGCGTCGCCGCGCGGCGCGGGAAACATATGATAGGCCACGGCGCGGTCGCTGGCGTCGCACTCCACCCCGTTGCGGATATAGCCGCCACCGCGCAGGGCGCTGGCGTTCATCCCGATATCCAGGTGATCGATCGATAGCACCTGAAGCCGAAAGCCGAACCGGCCCATGGCGCGGCTAGTGACGATCCGCGCCAGAAAGTTTCCCTCGCTCGCCACCGCCTTGATCGCCAGCGCCTGAACGTCGCGCCAGCTCAGCCGCCCGCACAGCGTCGGCTCCCCCCACGCGCCCCATTGCGCCCAGCCCCGTTCGATCACGCCGCGCGCCAGCGCGTCGGGCGCGGCCCCGTCCCTGAACGTCACTTGGCTTTGCAGCGCGATACCGCGCGGCCCGACAACCTGTCGCGCCACCATCCCAAGATAGCCGCGCACATAGTCGTTATTACGCGCCGCCTCGCGCGAATGCGCGATCAGGCCGGGAAGGTCGCGCGCCAGCACGCTGGCGGGCGCGTGATCCGCCATAAGGAACGGCGCCAGCCGGTCGGGGCGGGCGGCCCTGTAGGTGCGCGCGCCCGCCTGCGGCGCATCCTCTGGCGCTCGGCCCGCCGCCTCGGCGCGGCCTGCGCGCACGCGGATGCGCGGCTTTCCGGGCGTGGTCTGCGTCATGTGAATTGCACCCTTGTGGTCGCGATGGTCGCGCCGCCGCGCTCGCGGCGCACCAGCTCTGCGAAGAGGGCGCGCGCCTTCAGCAGCACGTCCATGGGCGTGCGGCTGATGCTGCGGCCCTCAATGGTGAAGGCGTCGGCGTCGGCGGTGGCGCGCTTATCAAGCGTGGCGTCGATTGCCGCCAGAATGCGGGCGTTCACGCTGCGCCCGTCCGCCGCCGTGGCGCTGGCCGGGTCTGGCCTGATCTCCAGATATCCCGCGCCGACGCTATGGCGCGACGAACCGTCGCCCACGGTCGCGGCCCATGCCCAGCGGCCCGGCGCGAACAGCGAAGATTGCGCTGGCGCAACCGTGACCGCGAAGGCCGTGGCGGCGATGGTCTGCACCGAACCGCCCGCCTCGGGCGACAGGTGATAGGACAGGCTCCACCCGTCCGCTTGCGGCCACGCCTGCGCCAAATCTGGCCGCGACCATGCCCATGTGTCGCCCGCCGTCAGGGTTTGCGGCTCGCATTCTGTCGTATCGCCAGCCATGGCGCGCCCCTTGCTTTGATGATCAGCGGCGCGCCCTGCGGCGCGCGGCCAGAAGCGATTTCATCGCCGCGACGTGCGACGGGTCCGCATTGGATGGCGGCGCGGGCGCTGGCGCTTGCGGCGGCGTCGCATTGCTGCGCGCGGCTGGCGGCGGCGTTTGCGCGCCACCGTCGCCCGGCGCGCTCCAGGCGTTCAGCGGCCCGGACAGCGCCCACGCCGGGGGGCGCTCCCAATCGATCCGCTCCCCGCCCAGCGTGATAGCCAACGCCAGTTGATACACGGCCAAGTCCAGCGCCTCGTTGCGGCGCTGGCCCGGCTTGGGCGCCCAGCCATCATCGCCGCGCGCCTCGGCGCAGAACTCGGCGAACACCTCGTCAGGCGCGGCGCGCGGGATGCGATAGGCGCGCGGGCCGTCATCCTCACGCAACAGGCTGGCCAGCATTTCGTCCTTCAGGCGATCCGCGCCCACGTTGATCACCAGCACGTCGCGCGCCACGGCGCGGCGCTGGCGCCCCGGCTTCTGGTGCGCCGTCTCCGGGGCCTTCTCATAGGCGCGCTGGCGGTTGAACCCGCCCCAGCCCTTGGCCAGCCGGAACCGCCGCCCATGCGTCAGGCGCGCGGCGCGGTAATAGGCGAAAGCGCGATCCGTCGCGCCCGCCGGGCCTGCGCTGTCGCAGATGATCGCGGCGGCGCGCAGCGAATGCGATCCGCCAGCAACCGGCCATGATCGTGAAAACAGCCCGTCCAGCGCCGCCCAATCCTCGAGATACTTGCTCGGATCAAGCGCCCGCTGGCCTGCGCGCGGCGCGCTGGGCGGCGGCGTGGCAATATCGAAGCGATCCACCATCGTGCGCGCAAGGCCGGGCCGCCACGCCTCCACCTGAACCGCGAAGCGCGCCGCCTGAATATCAACGCCGATGGACAGAAACGCCGTGTCGGCGGGGCATACGCCCCACGGGTCCGCCGTTGCCAGCGCCTTCAGCGCGCCGACGCTCAGCCCCTCGGCCTTGGCGCGCGCGCGGGGCAGGTAGGACAAGCCCAGGTCAACGTTGGTGACACGCTGGAGCGCGCTTTCGTCGCCGGTGTCATCCGCCCTGCGGCGCGCCGTCTCATACCGCTGCACAAGCTCGGCATAGGTTGTCAGGGCGGCGGCGGGGCCGGGCAGCCACCATGACGCCATGCCGCCGGTGCGCACCGCGCCGGAAAGATCGGTCAGGCCGCCGCCGCGCGCCTCATGCAGCCACTGGCCGCCCCGGTTCATTTCCGCCTTGTGGCGCGCCTCGGTGAACCCTCCGCACTGCGGGCACACCATGACGGCGGCCTCACCGGCTTCGCCGGGGTCCGCGCTGGCGTCATAGCGCAGCCGCTCGAATGTCGGCTGAAACGGCGTGTCGCAATCGCGGCATGTCCAGTAAAGCCGCCCGCGCGATCCCTCGTTGAACAGCGCCGCGATGCCATCGGCGGGCGGCGCTTCATGCGGTGTCGCGGGCGTCCATTCCGCATCGGTGATCGGCTTTGACGGCGAACTCTCCGCCACCGCCATACCTGCGCTTCCCAGCGTCTGGCCGCGCTTGGCGGCCAGCCCGAAGGCGTCGCCCTCACCGTCCACGTTGGCGGGCATGGCGTCGTAATCCGTCAGGATCACCAGCGGGATGGTGCGCCCGCGAAACTGCGCCGCCACCGGCCAGCCGATGGTGACGCGCGCGCCGCCTGCGAACGTCTTGGTCAGCAGGTTGTCCAGCCGCAGCCGCGCCGCCAACTCGGGCGAATTGGCGATGGTCGGGCCTAACTCCTCCTCACTGAACCGCTGCGCCGAGGTTTGCGTGGCGTGCACCACATGCACCAGGCGCGGCGACGCCAGCACCGCGTGCGCAATCGGGTTCATCACCAGCCCCTGCGTTTTCAGCGCGCGCGCTGGGCCGACGAAAACCGCCGCCGTGAACCGGCGCGACGTGGTGGCGTCCGCCGGTTCGCGCATGTAGGGCGCGGCGGCGTTATCCCATGGCCGCCAGAACGCGCCCACGGCGACGTTGCGCCTATTCGCGCAGTCCGAAACCGCAACGCGCTCTGGCGGGGCGATGGCGTCCAGCGCGGCGCGCAGGCATTCCCATGCGTCGCCGAACGCGGGCAACACGCCACCGGCCTGCCCGTAATCTGGAAAACTGCGGTCAATCCTCGCCATCGATCAGCGCCGCCAGCTTGACGCGCGACGCTGAAAGCACGCCGTCGCAATACTTCACAACCATTTCCGTTTGTTCGCCGGTCAAGCCAAGCTCGCGCGCCAGATGATCGGGCAGCGCGTCCAGCGCATCGCGCAGCGATGCAAAGGACGCCTCCAGCATCGCCACCACCTGATCGGCCTCCACCAGCTCGCGCCGCTGGCGGGCTACAGCCATGTATCGCGCGGCGGCCTCATAGACTTCGCGCTGTTCGGCGGGCGATAGCGTTTCGCGCCGCGCCTGCGCCACCGGGTCCAACGCCAGCCGCAGTTGCGCAACCGTCTCCTCGGCGCGTTCCTGTTCCTCTTGGCGGCGGGCGTCACGATCCGCCCTCCACTTCAGGCAGGCTTGCGGATCGAACGCATAAGCGCGCCCGTTGGTCCCTTCCGAGACAACCGGCATTCCGGCCTTTCGCCACTGGTCAATCGTGTTCGGCGACACGCCCAGCGCGTCCGCAAGCTGATGTTTGTTCAGATGCGACAGGCCGTCCGCTGGCGCAGCCATATCAACAACCTCAACAATTTCCGCAACTTGCCTAAAACCCCACTCCATTCATTCAAACGGGGTCGCGAATTACCTA
>Ga0210011_1000806_pt1 | contig 31956 bp, 40 predicted proteins | sample CryGeymeta201502_FD_183972 | JGI IMG/M metagenome (GOLD analysis project Ga0210011, IMG submission 183972) | Groundwater microbial communities from Crystal Geyser aquifers in Utah, USA - Crystal Geyser metaG 2015-02 (SPAdes) (version 2) | ecosystem: Environmental > Aquatic > Deep subsurface >...
TTAACTTTTCCATTACTCGAAAAAGCTAAAGTCATTTAAAACTTCAGGCTTGCCAAAAAGCGGTTAATCTTCGCCAAAATGCGCTAAATCGCATTTAAAGGGGAAAAATGCTGATTATTGGGAATTATTTTAAAATAGTTTTGAGAAAAAGAACTTGTGATTTTTATCCAAAAGCACAATTTTGTTAGCAAGTCTCTCCCTTCAGAATAAATTAAATTTGAAAAATGGATGACAAATTGGTGGAGAAAAAGAGGGTGTTCAACTCAACAGAAAGCTCAAAATATAGAGTTTACCAAGAAATCGAATTATTCAAATGACAAAACTAAAAACTACTCTTTTACCCAAAATTAATATGCAAAAAAAGACGCAATATATTTAAAGTGGTCAAAGGAGATTTTTGAAGAGATTGGCGATTTCGTACTGTTTAAAAGGGTAAATAAAACTTACTCTTAAACGATAAAATTTTATTTTAGAACATACTTGCAGGATATACAGAAATGATATACTATTGTAATTAAATTATATAAGTATGAAAACAATATCCTTAAAAATAGACGAATCCATTTTTGGAGACACCGAACAAATCCTTTCTAAAGTTAATATGCCTAGAAATAGGTATATAAATGAAGCTTTAGACCATTATAATCGCATTCAGAAAAGAAAAATTCTTGAAGAAAAACTAAAAATCGAATCCGCATTAGTAAAAAATGATTCTATTGCAGTACTAAATGAGTTCGAAGAAATAGATTATGCAGGTTAAGCAATTTGAAATTTGGGTTGCAGATTTGAATCCCCAAATCGGAACAGAGTCGGGGAAAACTAGACCTGTTTTAGTAGTTCAGACTGACTTGTTAAATAAATTGCCTCATCCTTCTACCCTAATTTGCCCTATTACAACAAGTGTTATAAAAGATTCAAGTATTCTGAGAATTCATTTAAAAAAAGGAACAGCAAATGTCCATCAAGACTGCGATATCATGATAGATCAACTCAGGGCAATTGATAACAAACGTTTAATAAATAAAGTTGGGAATTTGCCACTTGAGTTAGCTGAGATAGTAAAAGATAATCTTATGATTGTTTTTGATATTGATTGAGCAGAGATTCATAGCAAAAGAACAATTGTATTCGTAAGTCTCTCCCTACAGAATAAATCAAATTTAAAAAATGGATGAAAAATTGGAGGGAGAACAAGAGGATGGTCAACTCAACTATTGACCCAAACTAAATTCAACAAATCTTCTTAATTAAACTCTGCCCCTTTAATAATCTTAAAAAACCGAATCATATAATCAAAAAAGGAATACACCATAATGGCAACAGTTGCCGATAAAATATAGAAATGCACTTCCTTAGCTTCAGGGTAAAAGAAAATGGCTAACCAATAGAGAGCCAATACATTAACGGAAATTTTTCCCGACATTACCGACATCGCCACTTTTCCATATCTAATTTTTATAATCGTTGAACCAGCTAGAATCATTCCATCACGAATAACAAAAAACCACAAAAACCAATAGGGAATCCAGCCAATAGAAATCAAGTAATAGAACATGATGAATGCGCCGAGTTTATCAGCAAATGGATCTATTGATTTCCCTAATTCGGAGACTTGATTTAGCCAACGAGCTACCCAACCATCAAGAAAATCCGACAAAATGATGTATAAAATAATGGTGAATATTCCCCATGTCCACGATTCTTTGTACTGAGAATGCAAATAAACCAAAATAATAGCCGCAGGAATCCGGGAAAAAGATAAAAAGTTAGACACCGTAAAAACGAGATGTTTAACCTGAACCTCATGTCCATCTATATTTTCGCTAAGTTTTTCTGAAATGCTCACTTTAATCTAAATTTACCGCAGCCAAATTGAATTTATTTGTAGTTTAAACCGTTGCAAAAATAATAAAATCAATCCGTTTATTTATGAAGTTTGTAAAAAAACTAATTGAAACCCGATTAGACACGATGGAAGTGTTTAATGGAAAATTACTCAATGTCCGCAGAGACACAGCTCGTTTGCCCGATGGCACACAAGCCACAAGAGAATGGATTAAACATCCAGGTGCAACAGCAGTAATTCCAGTTTATGAAAATGGAGACATCGTTTTATTGCATCAATTCAGATATCCTGCGGAGCAAATATTTATTGAAGTTCCTGCTGGAAAACTCGATCCTGGCGAATCGCCTGAAATAACTGGTGAACGAGAATTAGCCGAAGAAGCTGGTGTTGTTTGCAAAAACATGGAATATGTTGGTCATTTTTATCCCGGAATCGGTTATTCAGACGAAGTGATTCATATTTATGTAGCGTGGAATCTATCCGAAATTCCCAAAAATACAGACGAAGACGAATTCCTAGAACCATTCAGAGTTTATTTCAAACAAGCCGTTGATTGGGCATTAGACGGAACTATTTCAGATGGGAAAACGATTATTTGCTTATTAAAAGCCTGGGATTGGTGGGGCAAAAACGCCCCCTTTAAAGTATAAACGTGAAGTTGAAAGTTCATTAGCACAGGGAGAAACCTCGAAAAGAAGTATTAAACTTAAATTTGGCAAAAACTCATTTCCTAAATCATCAAAAGAAATTTAAGTTTTCCCCCGAACTCAGTTTTATTGAATTAAGTAGAAGTATACATTTTAGCAGAACAATTGGAGATTAAACATGGATTTATTTGGCAAAGAATGGACAGAAGCATACGAAAAACAAATAAACGCCGACGCAGAGTATCATGAAAATGGAAAAGGCTGGTTAAATCCAATTCGGTTTATTTCTATTGATGGTGATCAAAAAAAAGCCGTTTGGCTCGATTTGAAAAATGGGATTTGTGAACAAAGTTTAAGTGGAGAAGCGGCTTTAACCGCAACTAGTTCTTATGAAATTCAGGCAGAAAATAAAGTTTGGGAGCATCTTTTAGCAACAAAAGGAGATCCACTTGTTGCTTTATTAACAGGGAAACTAAAACTGACAAAAGGTTCATTATTTACACTTTCTCGTTATACAGCTTCAGCTAAAGATTTAGTTCGACTTGCTTCAAGTGTAGAAATTTTTGAAAAGGAAGTTGAAATTGAGAAAAAGAAATTAGGAACGGTGATTCTTACAACTGAGCATAACCTCACTAAAGATGTAACGCTTTCTATCATGAAAAGACGCATCAATACCGATGTTTTTCCCTATCGTTTATACGAAAAAGCTAAAGTTCTTGGGATCTGGAACCCATCAGATATCAATTTTGATCAAGATTGTTCAGATTGGGATTCGTGTAAACCCGATGAAAAAGAAGTGATTTTGCACCTTACTAGTTTATTTCAGTCAGGAGAGGAAAGTGTTACCAATGAAATTGTCCCTTTATTATTGGCTATTTCGGGCGAAAAACGAATCGAAGAAGAATTATTTCTAACTACATTTTTATTTGAGGAAGCCAAACACACCGACTTTTTTAATCGATTTTTAACTCAAGTTGCAAAAACGAAAGCCAATGATTTAGACCGATTTAAAGGTGAAAAATATGTTCAATTATTTGATGTTGAATTGAACAATGCTATGCGAATTTTATTAACAGATCCAAGTACTGAAAACCAATTAAGAGCTTCAGTAACCTACAATATGGTCGTTGAAGGCAGTTTGGCTGAAACTGGATATCATGCCTATTTCAAAATGCTTGAAGATCATAATTTACTACCAGGAATGCGAAAAGGAATAGGATTGCTCAAACAAGATGAATCTCGCCACATTGCTTACGGAATTTATTTGATAAGTCGAATTTTAATCGAAAAACCAGAATTAAAGCCTATTTTTGATGAACAAATGAGTCGATGTATGGAGTTGGTAGTAGGAGTGATTCATGAAATATTTGGTCGATATGAAATAATGCCCTTCGGTTTAAAAGCCGATGATTTTATTGAATACGCAACCGATCAGTTTCAAAAAAGATATGATCGAATTATGAAATCATTAGAGAAACGAACGCCTTTTGCAGAGGCTTAAGATTCAAAGTCTATGCAAAACATTCAGATATGTTTTTGAAAAAATCTAAAATTTGCCAACAATAGAAATAGTATTGGTTAAAATGGCTAGAATTAGCTCGTGATTAGTAAGTGAGAGATTGTATAGAATAATCTTTAACCAAACGAACTTTACTTCAATTACAAATTCTCGAATTTTAAGACCTAGAACTATTGAAGAAAGAATGGAGCTTTTTCTTTAACTAAATAGGGTTCTATTTAGTAACTTGTAATCAAAAAAAAGAATAGAACTAAATGAAGAAAAAAGAGAAAATATCATTCGAAGAAATATGCGGTATTCCATATAAAATTAGAGCTCTTAAAGCTTCCGATAATGGTAAAGCTGCATTTACTCATTATGTCCACAATTCAAAAAATGGAGTGGCGCAATTTTTTAAAGATGAAGCAACTAAACACGTAAAATATGCTCTTGAAAACAAATTTCCTGAAAATGAAGCAACATTAAAAGTTGCCGAAAATGCATTACAATACATCTTATTTAATTACCAAAATGATGTTCCATTTCCAGCTCCAGAAAACCCAAAATTCAAATTTATTGATTTATTTGCGGGAATTGGTGGATTTAGATTAGCAATGCAAAATTTAGGTGGTAAGTGTGTTTATACAAGCGAGTGGGATGAAAAAGCTCAAATTACCTATAAAGCTAATTTTGGCGACGTTCCTTTTGGCGATATAACAAAGGAGGAAACAAAAAAATTTATACCTAATGATTTCGATGTTTTATGTGCAGGATTTCCTTGTCAAGCATTCTCAATTGCTGGTAAAAGAGGTGGGTTTGAAGATACAAGAGGAACTTTATTTTTTGAGGTGGCAGAGGTTATAAAAAGAAAGCAACCTAAAGCAATTTTTTTAGAAAATGTAAAAGGTTTATTAAGTCATGACAGAGGTAAAACATTAAAAACAATTCTTAATGTTTTAAGAAATGATCTTGGTTATTTTGTGCCAGATCCAAAAGTTTTTAATGCCAAAGATTTTGGTGTGCCACAAAATCGCGAAAGAATTTTTATTGTAGGTTTTAGAGGCGACATTAACATAGAAAATTTTAAATATCCAGAATTAACAAATAAAAAAGTCACTTTTGATAATGTTAAAGAGGAAAAAGAAGTATCAGTAAAGTTTTATCTGTCAAACACATACTTAAACACACTTATTAAACATAAAGAAAGGCACAAAAGTAAAGGGAATGGTTTTGGTTATGAAATCATTCCAGATAATGGAATTGCAAATGCTGTCGTTTGTGGAGGAATGGGACGAGAGAGGAATTTAGTATATGATAATAGACTTACTAACTTTAACCCTATAACTCATATAAAAGGTGAAGTAAATAGACAAGGGATACGTAAAATGACTCCTCGGGAATGGGCTAGGTTACAAGGTTATCCCGATGAGTTTAAAATTATTGTTTCAGATGCCTCTGCTTATAAACAATTTGGTAATTCTGTTGCTGTACCAGCAATTCAAGCAACAGCAGCTGAAATCATAAAAATTATTCTAGGAAATCAATGATAACAGGTAATAAAGGAGAATGGAGTGAGGTTTATACTCTATTTAAAATAATTTCAGATAAGTTTCTTTTTGCAGGAGATAGTAATTTAAATAAAATCGAAAATATTGTATTTCCAATAGTTAAAATACTTAGAGATGAATTGAGTGGAACTTTTGAATTTGGGTATGAGTTTGATATTGTTATTGTAAATGATAAAAAACAAAACTTCAGAATTCCTATTTCAGAATTTCATAAGAATGCCGAATTCTTACTATCAAAATTAAAAGAAGATAAACCAGCGTCTTTTTCAATACCTGAGATTGAAAATTTTATAAATTCCTTTAATTGTAATTCTATAAAGGCGAAATCATCTGTTAAAAGTGATATAGTTATTGTAGTTCACGACCAAAGAACTGGGAATAATCCAAAATTAGGTTTTAGTATAAAATCTCAATTAGGGGGAGCCTCTACACTTTTAAATGCTGGTAAAACAACAAATTTTATTTATAAAATTGATAATGCCAAATTGACAGATTTGCAAATTGAAGAGATAAATGGATTATTCACAAGAAGTAAAATAAAGGATAGAATAAATAAAATCCGAGAGTTTTCTGGCATACTAAATTTTTCAAAAACAGAAAGTCATGTTTTTGGCAATAACTTAACATTAATTGATAGTGCGATGCCAAAAATTCTTTCGGAGATTGTTTTATTGTTTTACACTACAGGTTTCACCAAAACTGTGGATTTAGCTAATGAAATATCAAAAATTAATCCTCTTGAATTTGACTTAGAGTTTGACCATCCATTTTATTTTTATAAAATTAAACGGTTTTTAACAGACATTGCGTTGGGAATGATGCCATCAAAAGTTTGGACTGGAGATTTAGATGCAACAGGTGGTTATTTAATTGTAAAAGACGATGGTGAAATTTTATGTTACCATATTTATAATAGAAATGATTTTGAAAACTATTTAATAAATAATACAAAGCTCGAAACTGCAAGTAGTAGTAGACACGATTTTGGCTCAATATTCAAGAGTGAAAATGATTTATTTTTTAAACTTAATTTGCAGATTAGATTTTTGAAATGACAAAAACTTTAATTCATAAACAAAATCATAGTTATCTTCCAATTGTGATTGAAAACTTTAAAAAGGGAAAAATATGTTCAAATTATTCAAATTAGCAATTTTAGCAATCGCGGTTCTTTTACTAGTTGTTCTAAACCCAGATCGCGAAGCACACGAAAAAGCAATTAAAGAACAAACTTCAAAAGACAATGCAATTGCAGGCATGTTGGGAATCGGCTGGTTAAAATCAAAATCGGTTGAGTATAAAAATTTCTACGTGTTTTCCTTAACCTATTATGGTGATGTTTTAGTTAGTGGCGGAGCAGCAACAAAAGTTTGGGTTGGCAATATAGATACTTCAGAATTGAAAAAATTAAAAGAAAAAGTCGGAAAAGAGTTAGAAAAGCTTGATAATTAAGTAGTGAGCATAGAAAAAGATCTTACGGAATTACTTAAAGCTTCTGTAATCTCTCCAGAAACGGAAGTAGCAATACGTTCTTATTATGCCTCAAAACCGAAAAAAACCTCTGGCTTAATTATCATTTTATTTGCCATTCTTGGTGTTTCGTTTATTGGAACTGGAATCAATTTAATCATCGCTTCCAATTGGGATTCTTTGCCAATCGCTTTGAAAACCTTTATCGGATTTCTACCATTAGTTTTGGCTCAAGGTTTAAGCTTTTATGTGCTTCAGAAAAAGAAAGAACTAACCTCTTGGCGTGAAAGTACTGCTTTGTTTCAGTTCCTCATGGTTGGATTAACGATTTCTATAATCAGTCAGATTTATAATCTTTCTGGCGATCTTAATTCGTTTTTATTGGTTTGGAGTCTTTTAGGTTTGCCTTTGGTGTATCTATTAAACTCTTCTATGTCTTCTGCGCTCTATCTCTTTTTTATAGCTTGGTTATCCATCATCACTCAATTTGAAAAACATTCTGCATTAGAGGCATGGTATTATTGGCCTTTACTTTTATTAATTGCGCCCTATTATCTGAATTTAATTAAGAAAAAAGCCTCAAGTTTGCCAACTTTGTTTCATCATTGGTTAATAAGCTCAAGTGTTTTTTTAGGTGTTATTCTTCTAATTGCTAAACAAGATGATTATTTATTTCTTGTATTAATGCCACTTTTTGGCTTGTATTATGCAATCGGTGAAGCATCCTTTTTTAAATCGAACACCTCGTTCTTAAATCCATTCAAAATTCTGGGCGCTTTCGGTGTAACGGTTATTTTGCCTATGGCAAGTTATGAGCAGTTTTGGGATGAATTTAGTATGGATTATCTCGTTTTTGAAGCGAATAATCCTGCATTGTGGTTGGTACTTGGATTCACCACAGGAATAATTTATCTGCTTTACAAGTAAAATAAAACTAAAGATTTAAAGGAAATAAGCCCGATTTCAAGTTTGTCTTTAGTGTTTTTAATCTTGTTCCTGTTAGCGTCTTTTATCCCTGGAATGTATGTGATTATCAATCTTTTATTACTTGTAATGGGTGTTGTTTCTATCCAAGTCGGCGTAACGAAGAATCACTTAGGCATCGTAAATTATGGATTGCTTATCATTATACTAATACTTTTTCTTAGGTTTATTGATATCAACCTTGGATTTCTTGCAAGAGGTTTTGCCTTTTTATCAGTTGGTTCTGGCTTTTTGATTACGAATGTATGGGTCGTTAAAAGGAGAAAAAATAATGCTGAATAAAAAATGGACTACAATTAGCTTCTTTATTCTTGTATTGGTTCAGTTAGCGGTTCCATCTTTTATGATATTAACCCAAGAAGAAATTCAAACTGAGGGAAAAGCGTTTAGATTCAAAACTCGTCCAGTCGATCCCTACGATCTATTCCGTGGTAAATACATTACACTCAATTTTGAAAATCAGTTTATCTATTTAGATCCTAATGGTGAACCTATTCATCCGGACAAAATCGAAGAAAATGCAACTACAGAGTTTCAAGAGCAAAACTCGGAAGAATATCAATCGCAAGTTGATACCACTGAACTAAAATTTCAGAAAAATGACAATGTATTTATTGTTATTGATGAAGACGAGAATGGATATGCATTTATCAGCGATATTAGTAAGCAAATTCCAGATTGGACGGTTAATTATATTCAAGTATTCGTAAAAAGGGTTGATAGAGAAGGTCGCTTATTTAAATTCACTGTAAACTTACCTTTTAAACGGTTTTATATGAATGAAGCAAAAGCGTATGAAGCAGAAAAAGCCTATAATGAAACTCAAATAGAAGCCATTGATTCAGATTCAATTAACACTTCTGCGGTCTCCACACCTGAACCAAAAAATACGTATGCTTTAGTTTACATCTACAAAGGAAAATCTTCATTAAAAGATGTTATAATCGAAGGTGAATCGATTCTAGATGTAGTAAATAAGCGATTAAAGGAAAAAGAGTCAGAAAAAGATGCTGAAAAGTAATAACCTGAGTTTCGGAAAAGAAATTAAAATAGAAACAGGTAAAGATTAATTTCTTCATTCTGGGCAATGACCCAGAATCTCTGCCTAATTTGTGCTTAAATTCTAGATTAAGCAATAAAGGCAAATGACGTTCTATCTTGATTAATCAAGGTTTTCACTAAAAATTATAGTACAAATTCTTATCACGAACTCAGCTTATAAGAAAACTAAACTCTATTTTCCCTTCAAAAAGAACAAATACGCCGTTCCATTAACAGCTTTCCAACGTTCCCATTGCATTCTATAATTCACAAAAGCTTTGATTTTACTCACTTCTGCCATAGCAAAAGAAACTTCACGCTGATTCACCACAAACAACGAACTCTCTCCAATATCAAAACGGCGACGCTCAAATTCGAGTAAACTTTTAAGTTCATCAACATATAAACGATTGGTTAAAAACAGCTCTAAAGAAGTATTTACAGCAAGAATTTCCTGATAAAGCATGGCTTCTAATTTCCGTTCAGCCCAAGATAGCGCAGCTTCATATTCGCTAACTTTTGCTTTGTACTCTTGTATGCTTCCACGCCCTTTACGCAAGAACAAAGGCAAACTAAATTTTACACCGAACATGGCTTGCTCTCCAACATCAAACTGTAGATTACTATTGTCGGATAAATAATTGTAATACAGAGCTAATTCCGGACGAACTTGCTCCCATTTCAATTTCAATTCACTTTTTCCTGCCTTAATTTTATTCACATATTGCTGACGAACAGGGTGTTTATTAATCAATGCTGAAAGATTTAATTCTTCTTCATTTAGCGGAGTAAGATTATCGATAGAAAGTGATTCAGGATGAATATCTACTGGTATTTTTTTCCCAATAAAAGCCTGAACCTTAAGTAGGGCTGAATTATATTTCAATGCAGATTCTTTTACTTCAAGTGTTCGTTTACGAACGAAAACATGCGCTTCAAGAGTGTCAGCGGCTGAGCGATCACCATTGGTAAAACCTTGAATTACGCCATTTTTTCTGAATAAAGCAAGTTCATACAACTCTTTATACAAATTTAGAATAGTGTAAGCCTCTGACCATTTCCAGAATAAAACGGCACTTTCAACATAGAATTCGTTGAGTTGCTCGTTTACTTCGGCACTAATTCGGTCTCTATCTGCACGGCTAACATCATAACGTGTTCTGAATTCATCGGTTAATAAACCTCGTCCTAAGTCCATACTAACGCCTAAATTCCATAAACGATTTTTTCCAGTAGAATTTTCTGGATTTAAAAACTGACCATCGTTTTCCTGAAATCCCACATTGAACCTGAAAGGACTCGGAGTTTTGTATTCAATTCCAGTTTCCCATTTTTGATAATAGGTTTTGCTATCAAACTCTTTTTTACTGAATTTGGAATACAACTTCGGGTCAAATGCTCCAGCTGCTGAAACGATTCGTGCATCAGCCTGTTTGTTTGTAGCGGTAAACTGATCAATAAGAGGATTTGAATTTCTTACTTCAGCTATAAAATCATCAAATAAAAATGTTTTTGATTGGGTGGAATCTGCTTCACTTGTTAAATCCTGCTGAATTCCAAAACTCGAAAGAGGTACAATTATCAATAAAAGAAGGATAAAACTCTTCTGAATTGAAGAAATAGTACCAGAAAGTATCGCTTTTTTTGATAATGTATTAAATAATAAAACTGCGTTTAGCATAGTCTTTGGTAAATGAAAGTGTAGTAAAATAGTAGCCTTGTTTAAATTATCGTTTCATTACGGTTATTTCGATTTAGACTCTTTTTCATTGATGAGTTGTGCACTTTTTTCTCCGTTTTCTTTGTAAAATGAAGGAGGGAAGCCATTAATTTGTCGCCAGATTTCATACCAAATAGGTACATCGTTCAACAGTGACATTCCATGAACTCCAGAACCTAATTGTAATTGACTTGGCCATTTATCTGCCAGTGGATCGGGCGTTACCAATACCCGATAATATCCATTTGATGAAGTTTGAGACTCTACCATGCTTACAATGCCACTGTAAGATCCAAAGGAGACATTAGGCCAACCTGAGAATACTAATGCAGGCCAACCATCAAAAACCAAACGTACAGTTTGTCCTTTTTCGATTAAGGGCAAATCCATGGGTTTAACATAAATGGCCGCTGCAATGGAGAAGTAATCAGGTAATAGCACTGCAAGTTGTTCGCCCTCTTTTATCATTTCGCCTAAACCCGCTCGGTTTATTCGAGATACTATTCCATTCTGTGGCGACATTATTACCAGATTTTTACGCCGAATTTCGTAATTGGCTAAACTAGTTTGCATTTTTTGAATTTCTGAAATTGCATCATTCAAATTGGTTATGGCTGCAAATTTATCAGATTGAGCTTTCGAAATTTTCTCACGAAACTCTTGTTCAGTCTGTGTGACACTTAATTTTATATTTTCTAATTCTTGCCTAAGAGCCATCAATTTATTCTCTTTTGAAAGTTGACCAGCCTGTGATTCTTGGCGTTTTACATCTTTAATCTCAAAATCAGTTAATGATTTTAATCCATCTTTGAATAATACATTCGTTCGGTTAGCTTGTTTATCGGCAACCTGAGCTCCAAACTGATAAGCTGCTAAATCGGCGCTATCGCTTGCAATATACAATCGAAGCTGACTTTGTTTAATTACTAAAGACGCTAATTTAACTTTTTGAAGATGTCCTAAAGCCGAAATCTGATCTTCCAATGCCTCAATTTTTGATTGATACGCTTTAATAGCAGCTTCTTTTGCTTCAATTTGAGTATGAGTTCTTCGAATTAATTCAGGATCGAAATACAAGTCTTTTGTCTCTGAAAGAATGGCAATCGTATCTCCCTTTACAACGCGGTCTCCTTCGGTTACAAACCATTGTTCAATTCTACCAGGTACAACCGAAACGATGGTTTGAGGCCTTTTCCCCGGTTCTAAAGTGGTTAATGCTCCATCCGATTTAATGTTTTGTGTCCACGGTAAAAAGGCAAAAACAATAAAAGAGAGCAAAGAAAATACAAGCCATCTGTTAATCTGATTATATACACCAGGTTGTGAAATTGCTTTGAAGCTTTCAAAACTATTTATATCAATATGTGACTTTATACTATTGTTGGTTATGTTCAACATAAGATTTTAAACGGAAAGGGTTTATAATTCAATTCGCTTTGAGAACAAGTCTTTTACCTGATCATCACTTGTAAGGGCAACTAATGTAAATGGCTGATTCACATCAGTGAGAACATTCCAGATACTCATTCGTTCTTTCTCGTCAATGTGATGAAGATTATCTTCAATTAAAACAAGTTTTGGCTTACACGCTAATGCTCTAGTTAAAATGATTTTTCGAACCAAACTACGTGGGAGTTTTTTCCCATCTGGATTAATCCAGGTATCTAACCCTTCAGGAAGATCTTTTAGTGATTTTTCCCAAAATAGCTTTTCCGCTAAGTGAAGTATTTCGTCGTCGGAAATATCTTTTCTTCCTATTGTAATATTATCTCTTAGTGAACCATTAAAGATTTCTTCATCGGTAAGACAGGTTCCCAAAAATTGGCGAAAAATAGTCATATCCAATGTGTGTAAACTGACACCGTTTATGAGTAAGGTTCCTTGGAAATTGTCATAGAATCCAGCTAAAACATGAATTAATGTAGATTTTCCTGAACCATTTTTCCCACTTATGCACCATTTTTCGCCAGATTTAATATGCAGATTAAGTGAATTAAATGCAGTTTTTGTTCCATCAGGATACACATAATGTAAATCATTGGTCTCTAAACTGAAACCATAAAAAGAGCTTGTTTTTATTGGATTTATTCCCGATTCAGTTTCTATCGGCCAATCGGTTACAGAACCTACTTTTTCAACTGCTGTGAGAATATCATAGATATCCTGCATGCTTATAATTACTTTCTCCACTGAACTTACCACTAGAAGCAAAACAATCTCAGCGGCAACAAATTGACCTAAATTGATTTGTTGATTCACTACTAAAATACTTCCTAAAATTAATAATCCACCACCAACAATAGCTTTAAACCCAACAAGACTTACATATTGGTAAAGGAGAATTTTGAAGTGAAGATTTCTAAAGTGTAAATAACTCTTTACGTGTTCATCTAAACGGTTAAGATGAAAAGTAGAATCACCGCTCATTTTAAATACACGCAAACTTCTAGCAATTTCTTCTAACCAAAATGCGACATCATATTTCTGAGCTGACTCATCTAACGAAGTAGCTAGACCTATTGGACCCCATACTTTTAAAATAAGTAAAACAATCGCAATTAGAAGAAATCCGAAAAGAATGAAAAACGGATGATAAAAAGAGAGCAAGATAATGCCGAAGCTTATTTGGAGAACCGCTGATGAAAAATCAAGCAAAATCTTTGAAATCCCTTTTTGAACAGAAATGATATCAAAAAAGCGATTTACAATTTCGGGCACATATTTATTATGAAGTACATCATAACGAATTTTAGGAATCCGATAGGCAAATTCGAAAGCAGCTCGTGTAAATATGCGTTGTTGCAAATTCTCCGAAATATGAAGTTGCATAATAAAAAGAACTCCAGAAACCACGATTCCAAGTATTACTATAAATACTAAAACAATCCAAGAAGTCGGTAAAGTAGCAGATTGAATTAAATTGATTATGGCTTGAATACCAAGAGGTAAGGAAAGTGCAACCAATCCTTGAAAAATGGCATAAAAATACAATTGTCCAATTGCCTTTTTGTCTAATTTTAAGAGTCGAATGAAGCGTTGAACAGGCGATAATTTTCCTTCAATGTTCGGTCCGGCCATAGTTTTTATCTTTCTTGTTGAATTGTTTTGAATAGTAAATTTTGTGTAAAATCGAATAACTTTTCCACAGATGTTGAATCAGATAAGCTTGGAAGATGTTCTTTATAATAAAGCTGTTTTAACACCCCCTCTATTACTACAGAAACCAAACTGTTGGGATACTTATAGTTGGAATTCATATCTAAAATGATACTTGAAATTCGCTTACAAATTCTCTTGTAAACCGAAAAAACGCCATCATCATTCTCTTTATCAACCAAACGAGTTAAATAAGTTTTAGCCGACTCCTCAATAACTATTTTGTGCAAACTCACAATATCAGGTTCTTTTGTTATTTCTAAATTTAATAAAGGATTGATAATTATCCACATTGCTCCATTTAATTGTTCTTCACAATTCGGTAGATTGGAAACTCCAAATACAATTCGGTATTCAACAAAACCCCAAAACCAAGAAACCAAGTACAGCAAAATATTATGCTTGTTTTCGAAATATCGGTAAATAGAACCTTCCGTTGTTCCAATTGATGTTGCAAGTTTTTTAATAGTAAATTGCTCAAAGCCTAACTCGTTTATTAGAATGATTGATTCTTTAATAATCTTTCGTCCTAACTCACTCGATTCTGGTTCTTTAACGTAAATCGTAGGGTTTACCCTTATTTTAATTTGGGACAGTAATTGTTGCATGAGTCTTCGAAGCTAATTTCATTCGAGTTTGGCTAAAATACCATTCGGTAAAGTGTAAATCTTGCATAAGAAGTATATAACATCGCAAAAATAGTAGTAAAACTACCAATCTGTCTTAATGACTGATTAAATAAACATTAAAATTGAATTAGAGTTGTTTAGTACTTAATTCATAAGCAACAAATTCTGATAACAATCAGAGTTAGATATCAAACTGAATTTCTATTTCATTATCATCTGAGTTCGGGATAAGTAAGTAATATAAAAACTGGCATAAAATATTTCGTCCTTCTGGGCTTGCCCCACAATCTTTACCTAGTGAAGCAAGATTTAGATGCTCAAAAAAAGGAAAAACGATGTGCTAGATCGAAATCCTGAATCAAGTTCAAGATGATTAACTTGATTTCTTCCGTCATTTCTCATTGCAGCGCTTTGAGAGTTTCAGAAATCCGAAGTCAATGTGAAGCCAAATGACCTTTTGGTTTTTTTATTTTTCTTGTTATATGCTAAGAAAATGTGTAATTCTTATTCCGAACTCAGCTTAATCTGTCAAATTTGTATTGAATCCAAATCGTGATTTCAAAACTGGCTCGGTATCACCAGAAAACGTGGCATTGTTGCCAACGTTTACACCTAGTTTTCGAATCCCCAAAAAGTTGATTTCTTGTTATTACCTATTCAAATGCGTTTGATTACGAATCATTTTCTGAAGATTACTTTTTAGTGTAAACCTCAAAAAAATAATGTCCTACTTGTGAATAAATTAAAAAAAATAGGCTGATAAGTTGGAAGAAATTTCTAGTTTTGTACATTTTATGGCTATCAATAAAAATAAAAAAACCAAAACGTGATTCATCTTCGGCAAGTACGAATTGTGCAACCCTATTCATTTGCTCATCAATTTAGATTGAAACATGTTGATGTGGGGAAAACACTTATCGAGTTATTCACACTAAAATTCCCCTTCAAGCCCAAAAGTGAGTGGTCTGAAAAAATAAATGATGGTTTAGTTTCGGTTAACGCTAAAAAAGTTAAGCCTGATTATCTCTTACAGACAAATGACTTAATTTCGCATTTTAATCCATACATAATCGAACCAAGTGTTCCAGATGAAATTTCAATTTTACAAGAAAATGATGATTGGATAGCTGTTTTTAAACCTGCGCCAATGCCAATGCATGCTGGAGGTAGGTATTTTAAAAATAGTCTTCAAGTAATATTGGAAGAACAAGTTGGCTATCCTCTTTTCATTATTCATCGCTTAGACGCAGTAACTTCAGGTGTAATTATCTTAGGAAAATCTGAAAAAGCTGCCGAACGTATATCAAAGTGTTTCAGGAAAAATGAACCTGAAAAAACGTATATCGCCTTAGTAAAAGGTTCGGTTGAAAAAGATTTTTGGCAAATAGATAAATCTATTAGAAGAAAAGATGGGTTTGTTTTTGAGTGTGGGGACGCATTAAGGGATGGAAAATCTGCCCAAACATCATTTAAAGTGTTAAAAAGAGAAATGGATTATTCAGAAATTGAGTGTAACCCACATACGGGCAGAACGCATCAGATTCGATTGCATCTATTAGAATCTGGATTCCCAATTGTAGATGATCGAGTTTATTTGAGTAAATCTCCAACAGCTAAACTACTTCAGACTACAGCAATCCACTTGTGTCACAAAAAAATTTCTATTCCATCTCTTGCAATGAATATTGAATGTAATTTGCCTTTGTGGTGGGGCGATTTACAAATCGTTTTTGAAAATCAATACTAACTAGTAAAATAAAACTTGGAGCGTTCTGCAAAATAAGGCTCAAAAACTTTTTTTAATGCCGAATGCTCATCAAATAGTAAGTCTTTATCTGTTTCTAATAACTCATCAGCATATTCTTTCGCCAATTCTAGAATGTCTTGGTCTTTAACCAAATCTGCGAATTTAAAATCAGGAAGCCCACTTTGTTTTGTTCCCAATAAGTCACCCGGGCCACGAAGATCTAAATCAACTTCTGCAACTTCAAAACCATCATTAGTTCTCTCCATCGTTTCAAGACGAATTCTTCCTTCTTTAGAAAGAGCATCACCTCGCATTAAAACACAATAACTCTGCCGCTCACCACGTCCAACTCGGCCTCTTAATTGATGTAATTGGGATAGACCAAATCGTTCTGCATGTTCAATAACCATTAAACTAGCATTTGGAACGTCTACACCAACTTCTATTACTGTAGTAGATACTAAAATTTGAAGTTCTTTTCGTTTAAAAGCTTGCATCGTTTTTTCTTTTTCAATGGATGGTAACTTTCCATGAACCAAACCTACAGAATAACCAGAAAAACGTTCTTTAATTAGTTCAAATCCTTGAGTGGCATCTTTTAAATCTAAAACTTCTGACTCTTGAACCAAAGGATAGACAATATAAACTTGACCACCATCAGCTAATAAATCATCAATAAATTGATAAACTTGATCTCTCTTTTTTTCGTTCCGCATAGCGGTTTTAATTGGTTTGCGATTTTTAGGAAGTCCTTTAATTAAGGTTACATCTAAATCACCATACAATGTCATGGCTAAACTACGCGGAATTGGAGTGGCCGACATAACTAAAACATGAGGTTGTAAACCCTTTAGAGCTAATAGATTACGCTGCAACACTCCAAACCGATGCTGTTCATCAACAATTACTAATCCTAATTTGAAAAATTCAACTTCATTTTGAAATAAAGCATGAGTTCCAACGGCAATATGGCAAGTTCCTGCAGCAATATCGGCTAATACATCATTTCGAATCGATGTTTTTTGTTGACCAGTTAAGATTCGAACGTTTAATCCTAAGGCTTCAGCAAAAACACTGAGTGTTTGTGCATGTTGCTCGGCTAATAGCTCTGTAGGTGCCATAAAAGCGCATTGATAACCATTGTCGATTGCATAAAGCATCGAGATAAAGGCAACAATTGTTTTGCCAGAACCCACATCTCCCTGAATTAAGCGATTAGATTGAAACCCACTTTCAAAATCAGTTCTAATAGCTTCAATTGCTTTCTTCTGACCATCTGTTAACTCAAATGGAAGTACTTCGTTATAAAACGATGAAACTAATCGAGAGTTGGTTTTAAACGTTAAACCAATTGCTTTCATAATTCGATTAGCACGTATTTTTCTAACACAAAGCTGAAATAAAAAGAGTTCTTCAAATTTGAAACGAAATAAACCATTTTGACTATCACTGATTTTCTGAGGAAAATGAACTGCATGTAAAGCATCTTGTCTTGAAAGTAAGTGAAGCCTAACCACTACGAAAGAAGGAAGATATTCTTTAAGCGAAAAATTACTTAATAGCTGCTTTACCCATTTTTGAATTAATTCACTACTTATATACGTTTTCTCGAAAAGCTGATTACTTGGGTACATGGCAAATATTCGTAAATGTTGATCAACTTGATGTTCATCGGTTGCATTTTCCATATTAGGATGCGCTATTGACCAATATGTACCAAATCGCTTAGCTTGTCCCCAAATTAAAAACTTTTTTCCCACTTTTAGAGTTTTTTCAAAATAAGTAACACCTTTAAACCAGACTAATTTTATAGTTCCAGTTTCATCGGTAGCTATAGCTTCCAATCGTTTATTCCTTGGAGTACCGATAGTTTGAATGCGTTGTATGGTTACAGATAGAACTGATTCGCTTTGTTCTTCCGTAAGCAAAGCAATGCTATCTAAGTTTGAGCGGTCAATGTATTTTCTTGGGAAAAAATAAATTAAATGCTTTGGCTTAGTTATGCCCGCAGTTTGAAGTGCTTTTATTCTATTAGGTGTAATTCCTTTGAGGTCAGATAATTCCATTGGTATAATATTATATATCTATATATCTTAAAAATAGCTCAATATTTCCATTTCAAGCGCAATATGACAAAAAAAATTGATTATATCTATCTTTTTTTAAAACAACTTGGATATAATATTGCGACTTGTCGAGGTAACTGATATATTTATAAGCTCTAAAGAAAATTTTAAAAAAGCGAGAAATTCAGTGCCTACGATACAACAATTAGTACGAAAAGGTAGACAAAGCAAAGTTAAGAAGACAGATGCCCCTGCTCTTCAGGCTAACCCGCAGAAGCGCGGAGTTTGTACTCGTGTTTACACGACTACTCCTAAAAAGCCAAACTCTGCTCTTCGTAAAGTCGCGAAAGTGCGTCTAACCAATCAGATTGAAGTAATTGCGTACATACCCGGTGAGGGACACAACTTGCAGGAGCACAGTATTGTGCTAATCCGTGGTGGTCGTGTTAAAGATCTTCCAGGTGTGCGCTACCACATTATTCGTGGTGCCTTAGATACAGCAGGTGTTAACAATAGAAAGAAAAGTCGTTCTCTCTATGGTACAAAACGCCCGAAAAAAGGTGCTGCAGCAGCTGCCCCAACCAAAGGTGGCAAAAAGAAATAATCGTTAACCGTTCCAGTTTAAATACGAATGCGTAGAAGAAAAGCCGAAAAGAGAATCGTAAAACCTGATCCACAATTCAAAGATCAATTGGTTACTCGATTTATAAATTATTTGATGAGAGATGGTAAAAAAGACGTGGCTAGAAAAGTCCTTTACCAAGCTTTCGGAATTATCGAAGAGAAAACAGGTCAAGTAGGCGTTGATGTATTCCGTGCCGCTTTGTCTAACGCTTCTCCGGTAGTTGAAGTACGTAGCCGTCGTGTTGGCGGTTCAACTTATCAGGTTCCATCTGAGGTTAGGCCTGAAAGAAGTAGTGCTCTATGTATGCGTTGGATTATTAACGCTTCAAAAAGCCGTAATGACAAGTCTATGGCTGCTCGTTTAGCTCGTGAACTTATCGATGCTTCAAACAATGAAGGTGGTGCTATTCGTAAAAAAGACGAAACTCACCGTATGGCTGAAGCTAACAAAGCGTTCTCGCATTTCAGATTTTAATCTAAATACCAAGTATAATGTCATCTGAAGACGACAAAATTATTGACCGTTTAAGACACACCCGCAATATTGGTGTTTCTGCGCACATTGATGCCGGTAAAACTACAACATCCGAACGTATTCTTTTCTATACAGGTATTAATCACCGAATTGGTGAAGTACATGATGGTGTCGCTACTATGGACTGGATGGAGCAAGAACGTGAGCGTGGTATTACTATTACCTCTGCTGCTACTACTTGCGAGTGGAAAGGTCACAAAATTAATCTTATTGATACTCCTGGACACGTTGACTTTACCGTTGAAGTTGAACGCTCTCTTCGCGTTCTTGACGGTGCCGTTATGGTGTACTGTGCTGTTGGAGCCGTTCAGCCTCAATCTGAAACAGTCTGGCGTCAGGCTAATAAATATAAAGTTCCTCGTTTAGCGTTTGTAAATAAAATGGACCGCACGGGTGCAGATTTTTACAATGTAATTGAGAAAATGAAATCTCGTTTGAACGCTAATCCTATTCCTCTTCAAATTCCTATCGGAAATGAATCTAATTTTCGTGGAGTTGTTGATTTAGTAAGAATGAAGGGTATTATTTGGCACGAAGAAGGTTTCGGAATGACTTACGATGAAATTGAAATTCCTGCCGAACTTCAAGAGAAAGCTGATCAATACAGAAAAATTATGATTGAATCCATTGCAGATCACGATGATCAATTAATGGAAAAATATCTAAATGAAGAAGAATTAACAGTTGAAGAAGTTGAAGCTGCTCTTCGTAAAGCAACTTTAGCTCTTAGTGTCACTCCTATTCTATGTGGTTCTGCATTTAAAAACAAAGGCGTTCAAGCAATGCTTGACTCTGTAATAAAATATTTACCTAGTCCTTTGGATATCGATGCTATTACTGGTACAGATCCTGATGATGATCAAGTGAAAATTTTACGCCATGCCAATCATAATGAGCCGTTTTCTGCTCTTGCGTTCAAAATCGCTACCGATCCTTATGTTGGTAAATTAACTTTTATTCGTGTTTATTCAGGTCAATTAGAGTCAGGTTCTTATGTCTTTAATGTAAATACTGGCAAAAAAGAACGCGTTGGTCGTTTACTAAAAATGCACGCTAATAGTAAAGAAGATATCGCTATTGTTCGTGCTGGTGATATTGCTGCAGCTGTTGGAATTAAAGAAGTTCGCACAGGAGATACTCTTTCTGATCCTGATAATCTGGTCATGCTTGAGAAAATGGTATTCCCTGAACCTGTTATCAAACTGGCTATTGAACCTAAAACTAAAGCTGATAATGATAAACTCGGAATGGGTCTAGCAAAATTAGCTGAAGAAGATCCAACGTTTAAAGTTTCAAATGACGAAGAAACAGGCCAAACTACCATTGCTGGTATGGGCGAGCTTCACTTGGAAATCATTGTAGATCGTTTAAGACGTGAATTTAAAGTTGAAGCTAATGTAGGTGCTCCACAAGTATCTTACCGTGAAGCAATTACAAAATCTTTTACACACCGTGAAGTTTATAAGAAACAATCTGGTGGTAAAGGTAAATTCGCTGATATTCAGTTCGAGCTAATGCCGACAGAAAATCACGTTGGATTTGAATTCCTGAATGAAGTTAAAGGCGGTAATATTCCAAAAGAATTTATTGCTCCAGTTGAAAAAGGCTTCAAAAGTGCAATGCTAAATGGTATTCAGGCTGGTTATATTGCAGAAGGTATTCGATTCCGTTTATTTGATGGTTCTTATCACGATGTTGACTCTGATGCATTAAGCTTCGAGTTGTGTGCAAGACAAGGTTTTAGAGAAGCTGCTAAAAAAGCAGGTGCTATTATTCTAGAACCAATTATGCGTGTTGAAGTTATCACTCCTGAAGATTATATGGGTGATATCATCGGTGATTTAAACAGTCGTCGTGGTATGATTGAACAAATGGATACAAATCCAGATGGTTCTGTTGTTAGAGCACAAGTTCCTTTAGCATCCATGTTTGGATACTCAACTGAATTAAGATCTATGTCACAAGGTCGTGCTGTTTACTCTATGGAGTTTTCAAAATATGCTCCAGTACCTGACAATGTTGCAAAAACAATTTTAGAAAATAAAGCTTAACATTAAATTTCAGTAATAAAATGGCAAAAGAGGCATTTAATCGCAGTAAACCCCACGTTAATATTGGTACTATCGGTCACGTTGACCACGGTAAAACAACTTTGACGGCGGCAATCACAAAAGTATTGAGCGAAAAATTTGGTGGTTCAGCCAAAGCTTTCGACGAGATTGACAACGCTCCTGAAGAGAGAGAGCGTGGTATTACCATCGCTACTGCTCACGTTGAGTATGAGACTACAGCACGTCACTACGCACATGTTGACTGTCCAGGACACGCCGATTATGTAAAAAACATGATTACTGGCGCTGCTCAAATGGATGGTGCTATTATCGTAGTTGCTTCAACAGACGGACCAATGCCTCAAACACGCGAGCACATCTTATTAGCTCGTCAGGTTGGTGTTCCTTCATTGGTTGTATTCATGAATAAAGTGGATATGGTTGATGATGAAGAATTACTTGAATTGGTAGAAATGGAAGTTCGTGAACTTCTAGATAAATACGAATTCCCTGGTGATGATACTCCTGTAATCAAAGGTTCTGCACTTGGTGCATTAAACGGCGATGCAAAATGGGTAGCAACTGTTATGGAATTAATGGATGCGGTTGACTCTTTCATCCCAACTCCAGAGCGTGCTGTTGACAAACCTTTCTTGATGCCCATTGAGGATGTGTTCTCAATAACTGGTCGTGGAACAGTAGCTACTGGTCGTATCGAGCGTGGTATCTGTAAAGTTGGTGAAGAAGTTGATATCGTTGGAATTAACGAAGACAAAATGAAATCCGTCATTACCGGTATCGAGATGTTTCGTAAGTTACTTAGCGAAGGTCAAGCTGGTGATAACGCTGGATTATTACTTCGTGGTATTGACAAGAAAGATTTAGTACGTGGAATGGTTATTTGTAAACCAAACAGCGTTAAACCTCACACAAACTTCGAGAGCGAAGTGTACATTTTAAGCAAAGATGAAGGTGGACGTCATACTCCATTCTTTATGGGTTACCGTCCACAGTTCTATTTCAGAACAACGGATGTAACAGGTATTTGTACCCTCCCAGAAGGTGTTGAAATGGTAATGCCAGGCGACAATGTAAAATTAGGTGTTGAATTAATTCAACCTGTTGCTATGGAAGAAGGCTTACGCTTTGCTATCCGCGAAGGTGGACGCACAGTTGGTGCCGGTGTTGTAGCTAAAATTAACAAGTAAGGAAAAGTTCTGTGGCAACGCAACAGAAAATTAGAATCAAATTAAAATCTTATGATCACAACCTGATTGACAAATCAGCAGAGAAGATTATCAAGACCGTAAAACAAACTGGAGCAGTGGTATCGGGTCCGATACCACTTCCAACAGAAAAAACGATCATTACTGTAAACCGCTCTGTGCATGTTGATAAAAAATCACGTGAACAATTTGAAGAGCGTTCACATAAACGTCTGATTGACATTCTTTCTACAGGTTCACAAACAGTTGATGCCTTAATGAAATTAGAATTGCCTTCAGGTGTTGATGTCGAAATTAAAGTATGATTTTAACAATAATCAATTAATCTGATACAATGAGCGGATTATTAGGTAAAAAAGTGGGAATGACAAGCATCTATGATGCCGCTGGTAACTACGTTCCCGTTACCGTGATCGAAGTTGAGCCGAATGTGATTACCCAAATCAAAACGGAAGAAACAGACGGTTACAATGCGGTTCAACTTGGCGCTTTTGAAAAGCGTGAAAAGTCAGCAACTAGCGCAGAAAAAGGTCACTTTAAAAAGGCCAATACTACTCCTAAGTTAATTGTTAGAGAATTTCGTGACTATTTACCAGAAGGTTTAAGTGTTGGCGATTCTTTAAAAGTTGACGATGTATTTTCTGAAAATACTGGTGTTGATATAGTTGGTATCTCAAAAGGAAAAGGCTTCATGGGCGTAGTGAAAAGACACAATTTTAGTGGTGTGGGTGGTCGTACGCACGGTCAGCACAACAGAGGTAGAGCTCCTGGTTCTATTGGACAAGCTTCTGATCCATCTCGTGTTTTTAAAGGAATGAAAATGGCAGGAAGAATGGGTAATGCAAGAGTGAAGCAACAAGGTTTAAAAGTTGTTCGCATGATTACTGATTCAAACCTTATTTTGGTTCGTGGTTCTGTGCCAGGTCCTAAAGGCGGTTATTTAGAAATTCATAACAGTTTATAATTACGGTAGTTGATATGGAAATAAACATCTTAAAACAAGATGGCTCGGATTCCGGTCGTAAGATCGTTTTAAACGAAGCCATTTTTGGAATTGAACCTAACGACACCGTTATCTATGAGGATATTCGCTCTTACTTAGCAAATCAACGTCAAGGTACAGCTAAAGTTAAAGGTCGTTCTGAAGTAAGAGGAGGCGGTAAAAAAGCATTCCGTCAAAAAGGTACTGGTGGAGCACGTCGTGGTTCATTACGTTCTCCTTTATTACCTGGTGGTGGTACAAGTCATGGTCCACAACCAAGAGATTATGTTGTTCGTTTAAATAGAAAAGCTAGAAATTTAGCGAGAAAATCTGCTTTATCTTACAAAATAAAAGACAATAAAATAGTTGTTGTTGAAGATTTAAGCTTTACAGCACCTAAAACAGCTGATTTACTTGCTGTCTTGAAATCTTTAAATCTATCAGATAACAAAGTTTTGATTTTAACTCCTGGCACTGATAGGAATGTTTTCAAATCAGGTAGAAATCTGAAAAAAGTAGCAGTACTTGAAGCGAATAAGCCAAGCACCTATGAAATCGTTAATGCAGGAACTGTTGTTTTATTAGAAAGCGCATTACCTGTTTTAGAGACTTCATTAACCTTAGAAACGAAAGAGGCTTAAGATGAAACACAGTATTGTTCAACCCTTAATAACTGAAAAATTAACTGCTCTCCAAGCCCGTAACAAATTTGCTTTTGAAGTAGATGTTACAGCTACAAAATTGCAGATAAAAAAAGCAGTTGAAGCTTTATATCCCGATGTGAAAGTTAAAGCAGTTAACACTATGATTGTACCTACTAAACCAAAAGGTCGCTTTACAAAAGGCGGCTATGTGAGTGGCAGATCCCGTAAATGGAAGAAAGCTATTGTTACTCTACATGAAGGTCAATCAATAGATTTTTATAGTGAAGTTTAAAGTTTGTTGAAAAAGAATGGCAACTCGTAAGCTTAATCCAATTACTCCAGGTACCCGTCACCGTATTGCTCCGGTTTTTAAAGATGTAACTACATCTAAACCAGAACGTTCTCTGCTTGTAAAAAAATCAGGCACTGGCGGTAGAAATGGAAATGGTCGTATTACCTCACGTCACAGAGGTCAAGGTCATAAAAGACGCTATCGTTTAATTGACTTTAAAAGAAATAAATTTGATATCCCAGCTAAAGTATTGACTATTGAGTATGATCCTAATCGTACTGCTAGAATTGCACTACTAGCTTATGCTGATGGTGAGAAAACATACATCATTGCTCCGGATAAATTAAAAGTTGGTGATACGGTTCAAAACGGTAAATCAGCTCTGCTTGAAGTTGGTAATACACTACCTCTTCAAAATATGCCTACAGGTACATTTGTTCATAATGTTGAAATGATCCCTGGCAAAGGTGGTCAACTTGCTAGAAGTGCTGGTGTTAGTGCTCAACTTGTGGCTAAAAGTGAAAAATTTGCCACTTTACGTTTGCCCTCAGCTGAAGTAAGAATGGTTCCCATTAGTTGTCTTGCTACTATAGGAACTACAAGCAACCCTGATCACTTCAACGTTACTATGGGTAAAGCTGGTCGTAATCGTTGGAAAGGTATTCGCCCACAATCTCGTGGTGTGGTAATGAATCCTGTTGATCACCCAATGGGTGGTGGTGAAGGTAAAGCAACTGGTGGACATCCAAGATCGCCTTGGGGTCAAAAAGCTAAAGGCTTAAAGACTCGTTCACGTAAAAAGCTTTCTGATAAGTTCATTGTAAGAAGACGTAAAAAATAGTTCTGACTAATATGCCAAGATCACTAAAAAAAGGCCCTTTTATACAGTTTGCTCTCGAAAAGAAAATTGAAGAAGCAAATAAGACAAATTCCAAAAAGGTAATCAAAACATGGTCACGATCATCTATGATTTCCCCTGACTTTGTTGGTTTAACTGTTGCCGTTCATAATGGAAAAGTATTCATACCTGTGTTTGTAACCGAAAATATGGTAGGTCACAAGTTGGGAGAATTCGCACCAACCCGTACTTTCCGTGGTCACCCACAGAAAAAATCTGATAAGAAGAAATAAGGAATCCCTTAAAAATGGAAGCTAAAGCAGTACAACGTCATTTAAGACGTTCTCCTAGAAAAATCAGATTGGTTGCCGACATGGTTCGTGGTAAAAATGTAACATCCGCTTTAGGTCAGTTGCAATTTTTAAACAAAGCAGCTGCAATTGAAGTTGCTAAAGTAATTATGTCTGCAGCAGCAAACCTACGTGAAAAGTATCAGGATGAACGCCTCGAAAACAACGATTTGTTTGTTAAAACGATATTTGTAGATGGTGGAGCTGTTCTTAAAAGAATTCAGCCTGCACCTCAAGGTCGTGCTTATCAAATCAGAAAAAGAAGCAGTCACATAACTGTGGTTGTTGCTAAAAAAGAAACTCTAGAAACTAAAGAGGTCTAATTTGGGACAAAAAACGAATCCTATAGGTTTAAGACTCGGTATAGTAAAAGGTTGGGATTCCAACTGGTATGCCGATAAAAACAAAGGGGCAAATGTACTCGAAGATTTAAACCTCAGAAAATATCTTGAAACACGCCTCAAAAGTGCAGGTCTTTCTCGTGTTGTTATAGAACGCACTCCAAAACGCGTCTTATTAACGTTGTTAACTAGCCGTCCTGGTGTTGTCATCGGAAAAGGTGGAGATGAGGTTGAAAAAATTCGAGAAGAACTTAAGAAAGTAACCAATAAAGAAGTTCAAATTAAAATCAGTGAGATTAAACGTCCAGAAACGGATGCTTCATTGGTTGCTCAAAATATTGGCCAACAACTTCAAGCACGTATCTCTTTCAGAAGAGCTATGAAAACAGCTATTGCTTCTGCTATGAGGATGGGTGCTAAAGGGATTAAAATTAAATGTTCAGGCCGTTTAGGCGGTGCTGAAATGGCTCGTGCAGAACAATATAAAGAAGGTCGTGTGCCTCTCCATACGCTCCGTGCTGATATTGACTACTCACGATTCACAGCTCAAACAATCTACGGTTCTATTGGTGTTTCTGTGTGGATTTTCAAAGGAGAATTAATAGGTGACGTTGACCTTTCTCCTAATGCCATTACTACACGTAATGAAAAATCTGCAAATCAAAAACGCAGAGATCCAAAAGGTGGAGCTCGTAAGAGAAGAGCTAATCGCAGAAAACAAACCAAATAAGTGAAAGTATAGGTTATGTTAGAACCAAAACGAATTCATAGACGACGAGTTCATCGTGGTAAAATTAAAGGTAACACGTCTCGTGGTTCACAAATCGCTTTCGGTGATTTTGCAATAAAAGCTGTTGAAGGTAAATTTATTACTTCACGTCAAATAGAAGCTTGTCGTATTGCTATTACAAGAAAATTACAACGTGAAGGTCAAGTTTGGATCCGAATTTTCCCAGATAAACCAATAACCAAAAAAGCCGCTGAAACTCGTATGGGTAGTGGTAAAGGTACTCTAGATCATTTTGTATCTGTAGTACACCCTGGTAGAATATTATTCGAAATTGGTGGTGGGGTAACTGAAGATTTGGCACGTGAAGCTCTTCGCTTAGCACAATACAAACTTCCAATTAAAACTAAAATTATCACTCGTAGAGATTACGAAGGTAAATAGGAGTCTGTATGAAATCTAGTGAATTAAGAGATTTATCAGCAGCTGAATTAAAAGCTCGCTTAACCGATGAAAAGAATGCAATGCAAAAAATGAGATTTGATAAGAAAATCAAGGGTAATATTGAAAGACCTTCCGATTTTCAAGTTAAACGTAAAAATGTTGCGCGCATTCTCACCATTCTTAACGAAAAGAAATAAATCGTTGAATAAGATTATGTCCGATACACTTGAACGCGGTTTGAGAAAAACACGCACTGGTCGTGTGGTAAGTAACAAAATGGATAAATCCATAACTGTTTCTGTTAACCGACAGGTTAAACACCCTATCTATGGGAAATTTATCACCAAAACCAAAAAATACATGGCTCATGATGAAAATAATGATGCTAATGTTGGTGATTTGGTAACAATTTCCGAAACTCGCCCTATTTCTAAACTGAAAAAATGGCGTTTACTTGAAATTGTTGAACGTGCTAAATAACACAAAGTAAAATTGAGATAAAGCAATGATTCAAACATTCACAACTCTAAGCGTTGCTGATAACAGCGGTGCAAAAAAACTGATGTGTATAAAAGTTTTAGGAAGTTCTAAAAAGAGATATGCACGTATCGGTGATTTAATCGTTTGTTCTGTTAAAGCATCAATTCCAGGCGGCAACGTTAAAAAGGGTGATGTGGTTAAAGCAGTAGTTGTACGTACAGCTAAAGAATTCCGTCGTAAAGATGGTAGCTACATCCGCTTCGATGAAAATGCAGCTGTAATTATTAATAAAGATCAGGAACCGATAGGTACTCGTATTTTCGGTCCGGTCGCCAGAGAATTGCGTGAAAAATCTTTCATGCGAATTGTTTCTCTCGCACCTGAAGTACTTTAAACAAGTAAGTATTTGTTCAATATGTCGAGAAAATTAAATACGCAACCAAAACTCCACGTTAAAAAAGGTGATACTGTTTCCGTCTTATCCGGAAATGATAAAGGTAAAACCGGTAAAATATTACGCGTTTTCCCTAAAAAAGAACGCGTTTTAGTAGAAGGTATTAATATTCGTGTAAAACATCAGAAAGCCAATCAGGAATTTCCTCAAGGCGGTCGTATTTCACGTGAAATGCCTATTCATGTATCAAATGTACTTCCACTTGATCCATCAACAAATCAACCAACGCGTGTTGGAAGAAAGCAAATTGAAGTTGATGGTGCTAAAAAATGGGTAAGATACGCAAAAGTAAGTGGAGAAATTTTAGATAAGTAATAATATGGCTGAAGCAAGATTAAACACTTACTATAAAAACGAGATAGTTGTTAAACTCAAAGATGAATTCAACTATACTAACGTTATGGCTATTCCTAAATTGGAAAAAATTACCCTTAATGCAGGGGTTGGTGAAGCCGTTTCTGATCGTAAAAGATTAGATGATGTTGCTAATAATGTAACTCAAATAGCAGGACAAAAAGCAGTTCTAACTAAAGCAAAAAAGTCTATTTCTAACTTTAAGCTTCGCGAAGGAATGCCTATTGGGTGTAAAGTGACTTTACGTGGGAAAATCATGTATGAATTTTTAGACCGATTTGTAAATCTTTCACTTCCAAGAACACGTGATTTTCAGGGGGTACCTGATAAAAGTTTTGACGGAAGAGGAAATTATAACCTCGGAATTCAAGAACATATCATTTTCCCAGAAATAGATTCTGATAAGGCTGATAAAATTCATGGTTTACAATTAACATTTGTAACGACTGCCAAAACTGATGAAGAAGCTTACTCATTGTTAAAACATCTGGGTATGCCTTTCAAGAAAAAGAAAAATCAACAATAAGGAACAGTAATGGCAAAAAAATCCTGGATAGCTCGAAACGCTAAAAAACAACGTGTAGTTGAGAAATACGCTGAAAAACGTAAAGCTCTTAAAGAGGCAGGAGACGTTGAAGGTCTTCAGAAATTACCTAGAAATGCCAGTCCAACCCGTGTTAAAAACCGTTGCTCTATTACTGGTAGAGCTAAAGGTTACATTGGTCGTTATGGCGTATCTCGTATAAAATTCAGAGAACTTGCTCTAGAAGGCAAACTTCCTGGTGTTCGTAAAGCAAGTTGGTAATTAATTCAATAAAAAAATGACGGATCCAATCGCAGATTTACTAACAAGAATAAGAAATGCCCAACAAGCAGGACACAGAATTGTTGATGTTCCAGCTTCAAAAATTAAAAGGGCTATCGTAAAAATTCTTAAAGATAAAGGTTATATACAGAATTTTCTGAATATCGAAGATGGTAAACAAGGTTTACTACGTTTATCTCTTAAGTATGATAATCTTGGTCAACCTACTATTAAAGAAATTGTTCGTGTTTCAACACCTGGGCATAGAAAACATAGTAGTTCTACTGAGATACCTAGAATTAAAAATGGCTTAGGCATTTCCATTATTTCAACATCAAAAGGCGTTATGACTGATAAAGAAGCGCGTACTTATGGTGTAGGTGGAGAAGTACTTTGCTACGTATATTAATACAAGGACTGTAGCACATGTCAAGAATTGGTAAACTTCCTATCGCTCTTCCTAGTGGTGTTGATTATACTGTTGATTCTAATAATTTAGTAACTGTAAAAGGTGCTAAAGGGACTTTAACTGTACAACTCCATTCAGAAATTATACTGGAAAAAGTTGAAAATGACATCTTGGTAAAAAGACCAGATGACTCTAAAAAATTTAAAGCATTACACGGTTTATACAGAGCACTTCTTCAAAATGCTGTTATCGGTGTTAATCAAGGTTATAGTAAAACACTCGAAATTATCGGTGTTGGTTTTAGAGCTAGTATGAATGGAAATATCTTAGAGTTAGCTCTTGGTTATTCTCATCCATTCTTCTTTATAGCACCTGGCGAAGTAACTTTAGAAGTTGATACTAAATCAGCCAAAACGCAAAGAATTATTGTTTCTGGTATTGATAAAGAAATCGTAGGTCAAGTAGCAGCAAAAATACGCTCATTAAGACCACCTGAACCTTACAAAGGTAAAGGTGTTCGTTACTTAAATGAAGTGGTTCGTAAAAAAGCTGGTAAATCTGCAGGTAAGTAATAAATTATAATTATGGCTTCAAACGATAAAAGAAATAAAGTTCGCGCAAGAATCAGAGGTATTATTTCCGGTACTTCTGAGCGCCCTCGTCTGAGCATTTTTAAAAGTGATAAACACATTTATGCTCAACTCATTGATGATACACAAGGTATAACGATTGTATCTGAGTCATCTATGGGTAAAGAAATTAGAGAATTAACTGCTGGTAAAACTGGTGTTGAAAAATCTGTAATTGTCGGTGAAAAATTAGCTCATAAAGCTGTTCAAGCCGGTATCAGTTCAGTAGTTTTCGATCGTGGCGGTTACAAATATCACGGAAAAGTTAAAGCCCTCGCTGATGCTGCCCGAAACGGTGGACTTCAGTTTTAATCAGTTATACGTATGCCAAGAAAAAGAAAAGTCTATAACATTAAAGCAAACGAATTAAATCTTGAAGATCGTTTGGTTCACATTAACAGAGTAGCTAAAGTTGTTAAAGGCGGTCGCCGTTTTAGCTTCAACGCTATTGTTGTTGTTGGTAATAAAGACGGAGTTGTAGGTCACGGTTTGGGAAAAGCAAACGAAGTAACCGATGCAATTTCAAAAGGTGTTGATGATGCTCGTAAATCATTAATCCGAGTTCCACTTGCTAAAGGCGGAACTATTCCTCACGCTGTTGTTGGAAAATGTGGTGCCGGCAGAGTTCTCTTAGTTCCAGCTGCAGAAGGTACTGGAGTAATTGCAGGTGGTGCTGTAAAAGCTGTATTAGATAGCGCAGGTATTCATAATATCTTATCTAAATCACTAGGCTCATCGAATCCTCACAACGTTGTAAAAGCTACAATTGATGCTTTAAAACAGTTAGAAGATCCATCTGAAGTCGCAGCTCGTAGAGGTGTTTCTCTTAAAAAAGTTTTTCAAGGTTAACATTTAATTAAGACCGACAATGAAATTACATAATATAACCGCTCCAATTCCTAATCAAAAAACTGCTAAAAGACGCGGTCGTGGTGAGGGATCTGGTTTAGGTCAAGAGTCTGGTAGAGGTCGCAAAGGACAAAAAGCTGGTTCTGGTTTTTCTAAAAAAATCGGATTTGAAGGCGGTCAAATGCCTTTACAAAGACGAGCTCCTAAATTTGGCTTTAAAAATCCTTTCAGAGTAGCTTACCAAGCCCTGAATTTGAGTAAAATAAATGAAGCAATTGAGAATGGTAAGTTAACAGATTCCATTTCATTAGCAGATTTGGTTGACGCAGGATTAGTCAGAAAAAATACATTGGTAAAAATTTTAGGTTTTGGTGAACTAACTAAAGCTGTTTCTATTGAAGCACATAAAATTAGTTTAACTGCAGCTGAAAAAATTAAAGCAACCGGTGGATCATTTTCTGAATTAACAAAATAGTTAAATCAACAAAATTCGAATGAGCCTGATAGAAAACTTTCAAAATATCTTCAAAATTGAAGAGCTAAAGCAAAG
>Ga0210011_1000814_pt1 | contig 31737 bp, 29 predicted proteins | sample CryGeymeta201502_FD_183972 | JGI IMG/M metagenome (GOLD analysis project Ga0210011, IMG submission 183972) | Groundwater microbial communities from Crystal Geyser aquifers in Utah, USA - Crystal Geyser metaG 2015-02 (SPAdes) (version 2) | ecosystem: Environmental > Aquatic > Deep subsurface >...
ACGCCTCGGTCTGCTGACCTTCAGCTAAGCTCGCTTCAACCCAGTTCGATTCCCTAACTCGACCATGACTAATTAAAAAGAGTACGCTGAAAGCGTACTCTTTTTAATTAGTAGTCCCTAGGGGAATTCCGCCTCAATCGCTCGCCGTCGCTCGCTCTTTCGTTGTCGCGGGTTGCGACAAGCATCCCCTGGATGCTTGTCGATCGCTCACTACGCCTCGGTCTGCTGACCTTCAGCTAAGCTCGCTTCAACCCAGTTCGATTCCCTAACTCGACCATGACTAATTAAAAAGAGTACGCTGAAAGCGTACTCTTTTTAATTAGTAGTCCCTAGGGGAATCGAACCCCTATTGCCAGAATGAGAATCTGGCGTCCTAACCATTAGACGAAGGGACCTTTTTATCTTAGTAACCTTTTTCTCTTTATTTATTCCAAAATTTTACCAACAATATCCTGGTTGCCATTTAAAAATTCCTGAGCAGAAAGTGGCTTTTTTCCAGGCAACTGCAATTTTAATATATCTAAATAATTTTGTCCACACTTAGCTAATAAGCGCTTATTTTCCTGATAAATCTCGCCAATTTTTATTGATTTTAAAATTTCTTGATCATTAATTTCGTTTTCTTTAACAACTTTCGCCTCAATAATCTTTAAAGCCTCGCCTTTTAACAAGGCATAAGTTCCGGGCCAAGGATTATAAGCCCTAATCATTCGTTCTAACTCTTCCGCGTTTTTATTGAAATCTAATTTACCGTCCTCTTTTTTTAAAACTTTAATATAAGTTGCTTCTTCATCGTTTTGTTCTTGGGCTTTAATTTTTCCCTCTAACCAAAGTCTTAAAGTTGGCACTAAAATTTCCGCTCCAAGAACTGATAATTTATCATGAACATCTTTTAACTTTTCTTCGCCGTTTAGAGTAATTTCCGCCTGCTTTATAATCGGTCCCGTATCAAGACCAGCCTCCATTTTCATAATTGTAATCCCAGTTTTATCATCACCATTTAAAATTGGCGCGTTCAAGCAAGCGGCTCCGCGGTATTTCGGTAGCAGGGAGGCGTGAACATTAATACAGCCATATTTAGGAATATCTAAAATTTCTTGAGGAATAATTTTTCCATAAGCGATAACAACAATTAAATCTGGCGCTAAACTTTTTATATTATCAAGTTCAGGTTTTATTTTTAAAGGCTGGAAAACTTTCAGACCATGTTCTTGGGCTAATATTTTTACTGGCGGCGCCGTTAGAGTTTGTTTGCGACCGACTGGTTTATCGCTTTGAGTATAAACTCCAACAATTTCAAAATCATCGGCCTCAATTAAAGCTTTAAATCCCGGTAGAGAAAATTCTGGCGTCCCCATAAATAAAACTTTAACTTTTTCTAAAGTTTCTTTAAGATTTTTATTTACTGGCTTGGCTCCTGTATTATTATCAATAGACATAATTTGATTTTTAGCTTATATTTAAATTATAACATAAAAACAAATGTTTCAAGATTCCCTTAATTTTATTTTAGGATTAACTGCTCATCTCGGTTATTGGGGAGTCGGTCTTTTAATGACAATTGAAAGCTCTTTTTTGCCTTTTCCCTCAGAAATTGTTGTCCCCCCGGCTGCTTATTTAGCTAGTCAAGGCGAAATGAATGTTTTTCTAGTCGTTATTTTTGGTGTTCTCGGTAGTATTTTAGGAGCAGTTATTAATTATTTTCTAGCTCTTTATTTCGGGCGTTTTCTTGTTTATAAACTCGCCGCTACTCGTTTGGCGAAGTTAATTTTTATTACCCCAGAAAAATTAGAAAAAGCTGAAAAATATTTTTTAGCTAATTCGAATTCAGCCACTTTTTTTGGTCGCTTAATTCCCGTTATTCGTCAGTTAGTTTCTATGCCCGCCGGTTTTTCAAAAATGAATTTCGGTCGTTTTGTTTTATTAACTGCTTTGGGCTCAGCTATTTGGGTATCTATTTTAGCGGCTCTCGGTTATTTTCTTGGTGCTAATCAAGAACTCCTCCATCGTTATTATGAAGAATTAAAATGGGTCTTTTTAGCTTTAGCAATTATTTATATCTTTTTTAAGTTTAATTTGAATCGGTTTTTAGTAAAAAAGAGGGGCTAAGCTTATTTGACGCCAGGAACTTCTTGATCAAGGAGCCAAGAGCAGAAAACAATTTTTGAGCGACATTTGGCCGTCAGTGCCTAGGAGCTAAGAAATTAGTTTTCTGGCTTGGCCCGGACATAAAAGAAATGACTGGCTAGGGCTTGGCCTGGAATAGCAAATGGAGGTGGTTGTTTATATATTTGAATAGGGGCTAGCAAAATATTCTTTACTCCTCCAACTTATCAATAAACAAAATGCCGTCTAAATGATCGTTTTCATGTTGAATAACACGGGCTAGAAATTTATCAACACTAATTTTTTTCAAATCACCTTTTTCATTATAAAAAGAAATATTTATTTTTTTATGGCGAGCAACTCTTCCAAAAATAAGCTCGCCTTTTTCGTTAACAACGGATAAACAACCCTCCTCATCAATTATTTTTCCCCATGATTTTTTTGTTATTCTCGGATTGATTAAGAAAAGACTTTTCTTATTATTAACTACAACAAAGACACGAATATTTTTTCCTACTTGAGGTGCAGCTAAACCGGCGCCATCTTTTTTAAGCATTGTTAATTCTAAATCTTTTAGCCATTGTTTAAATTCAGGGTCTTTTAGTAAACTTAAATCAAGCTCCTCAGATTTTTTTCTTAGTAGTGGATGGGGATGATAAATTATATCTAATTCTTTTGGCATTTTTTAATTATTTATTAAGTATTGGTTTTTAATTTGTTTTTGCTTTTTAAATCCGCTGCAACCTTGAAGAAATATTGCCATTTTGAACCGCTTTTGCAAAGCTCTTTAGTGTCGTTTAAAGCAATCTTTATTTTGTTTTCCGATAAATCCCGGCATATTTTAAAGACAGAACTTTTTTTAAAATCTGGGACATCTAAATCTTTAATTATTGTTAAAGCTAATTCTTGCCAGCTATAAGCGGGTGGTTTTATTTTTTTAATATTTTTTTGTTCGGCAAATATTTCTGATAATGATTCCATAAAACTAGTTTTCAGTTTTAATGATAAATTCGGCACTTAAATAACCAACTCCAAATTCTGTTTGATAGGCAAGAATTTCTGTTTGAAAGCCACTAATACTTAAGATTCCTAAAAGACCGCTTAAGGGAACTGAGGCACATTCTCCGGTTGAGTTTTTTAACTTATCGTCAAGTTTTAAAATTTCTTGAATAGCTGTTTCATTCTCGCTGATTATTTCAATAATTCGATTATCATATTTAGCCGCTTTAGCTAAATAACCGCCGGGCGACTTTTTTTGTAAACGATGAGACAAATCACCCGAGGCAATAACAGCAATATTTTTTTCGCTTTCAAAAATTATTTTACCCAAAGCTTGACTGAACTTCAGTTGAACTTCTTTTTCAAGATCACTTGCTAAAGAAACAATCATTATTCTTGGACTAGCGCCATAAATTTTTAGTAAATAGGAGGGAATAGCGCTACCATAGTCCATTATTTTTTCAGAACTAAGATGTAAGGGGAAGTTGCCTTTTAACTCTTCGTTTATTTTATCAGCTAAAACAGCGGCGCCAGTAAATAATGTTTTTGGTGGAATAAAACCAAATTCTTTTAAATCAATTTCCATTTCTGGGGCGACATTAATCTGAAAATTTTTTTTATCTAAAGATGAATGCGGACTTAAAATAATTAAAATTTCAACTTCTTCTGCTTGTATCTTTGCGGAAGCTGCTTGATAAGTTTTAGTTGTTTTATCAAAAAAAGTATGATTGGATTTGCCAATTTCAGGGATTAAAAGTGGGGAATGAGGCAATAAGTAAGCAGCTTTTAAGGGCATAAATTTAATATCTATTTTTATTTTAATTTATCGCTTCGCCCATCGGGTAGTTATAGAGAAATTGAGATGAAGTAATAATTACATTTTTCTCATCATAGCCTAAAGATTTGAAAACCGCATTTGTTGCAAATGGTCTTTTTTTGCCGTCAGAAATTAAATAAATTTGTGGATAATTTGAGGTCATAACTAAAGAACCATTATCTAATAAAATCGGATCGCCTAAAGTAAAGCCAGCCAGTTCTTTAGTTGTTTTTTTAGTTATTGTTTTATCTAAATATTTTGTACCAATTAAAACTTTATCAACCGGATATTTAATTCCATTTTCTACATAAAAAATTTCTCCGCTTTTACTATCTTCAAGCAAGGCGCCAGTAATATAAGTTGAGGTAGCGGTAATTGCTTTACCAATTTTAAAGCCAGCCAATTCTTCCTCGGTCGCCCGTTCTAATTCTTCGGGATTAAAACCAATATTTTTATAAACTGTTAAACTATCAAATGGTCTTTTTTCTTGACCAACTAAAAGATAAATTTTTTCATTTGGAGTTTGAACTAAAGCATAGTTTGCGAATTTAATTTGTGCCCCTTGGGGATAGTAATTAATTTCTTCATCACTAGCTATGACAATTTGTTCGGGACGGAAACGAGAAATAAAAGAGGCCCAGTTGGCAAAATGTCGCTTCTTGCCGCTTTCAATTAGCCAGACCTCAGGTTTATTGGCTGTCTTTAAGATTGAGCCGTTCGGAAAACTTCGGCGAAAAGTAATTATGGGCGTAGTTGGCGTGGTTATTTGTGAGCCACTATCAGGAAAATAGAGATTCATTAAGCGATGAACATTATAATTACCATTATAAACATGAGGCGTATAAGTATAAAGAGCAGCGGTCGCTTGATTCTCAATCGTTACGCTAGTAAAGGTTGAGGAGGTAACAATTGAATTATAAGTTCCGTCATTAATTGCTGTTGCAACTGGCTTTAACATTGAAAATTTATCTTTAGCAATATAAGTTCCGCCAACTTTAAAATTATAACGACTATGATTTTCCATATAAGCGAGGAATTGTAGAGCAGCGCTATTTACCTGTTTGCCAAAACCCTTCCAATAAGGATTACAATAACCGCCCGTTGGGCAACCATAACCCATTGCTTCGTCTAAAGCTTTTTGTGTTGGACTTGGATTTTGGATTAAACTTTGTTCTTTTTGTAAGAGCATTATCAAAAACTGGGGATTAATCGTCGTAATATTTTTACATTTTAATTTTCTTTCTGCTTCAGTCGGTTTATCGCTTAAAGTAACGCCGTCGCAATCATAATTATTATTAGCAGCGTCATAAATTATTTGCGCCGCCCCTTTCGTTTCTCCGTAAGCAGCCTCGGTCGTATAATTTGCTAAGAAACTATTACGACTAGCAAGAAAATTTTGAATTTCTTGAAGAGTCATTGATTTTGTATTGAGTAAAACGCTGTCTTCAATGATGCGATTTGGGTTAAATTCCGCCGCCGCTCCTGTTTTTAAAGGCAATAAGCTAAGGCTTAAAATTGTGATAATTGTAAGTATCAAGTAGTTATTTTTTGTCATTTTATTTGTCATTTATTTATTTTTTAATCGCTTTTTATTATACACTACTTAAGCTCGCTTGGGGAGTTGACAAAAGGTGAAATGTGTGATGTAATGTGCCTGTAGTGATAGAAAAAATCACTGAAGAACGCCATTGGAGAAACGTGTGGCTTGAAAAGACACAAAAAATTATGTTGAGAGTTGAATCTCCGGTTATGTTCATGGACGACAAAGATGAAATAAAATTTTCAGAACATATCATAATACATGATTTTGCTGGGGATTTTTCAGATGTAATAATTGGAGATTTATTGATTGCTAAAATTGGCTATGCTGATCAAAATCAACAGTACTATCATCGCGTTAATGCTTTTTCTGTTTCCATTTTAAAGCAAGAAAAGTTAATGCAGCCAGTTCATTAATCGAAAAAATTTTTATAAACTTAAGACTCATTGTTCAAGATGAGTCTTTTTTTTATCCCTAAGCCACCTCCAAGCTAACCATTTCTTTTTCGCTGATATCAATTTTAACTTTATCACCATCTTTAACCTTACCCTCAATAATTTCCATCGCCAGTTCGTCTAAAATCATCGTTTGGATTAAACGCTTTAAAGGTCTAGCGCCAAAGCTAACGTCATAACCTTTTTCCGCCAAGACTTTTTTAAGCTTCGGTCCAATTTTAAGAGAAATATTTTTTGTATTTAAACGAGTCTCAACTTTTTTAAGTTCAAGTTCAATAATTAATTTTAAATTTTCCTGAGTTAAATTCTTAAATAAAACAATTTCATCAATTCGGTTTAAGAATTCCAATTTAAAATTAGCTTTTAAAATTTTATCAATTTTTTCTTTCATTTCTTTATTTCGTCCGGCATTTTCTTTTTTGCCCTTATTTTCGTTCTCTCCGCTAAAACCAATTGAATATTGTTTAATAATTTCATTACCTAAATTAGAGGTCATGATAATAATTGTATTTTTAAAGTTTATTGTTCGTCCTTTAGAATCAGTTAAACGACCGTCGTCTAAAATTTGTAACAACATATTAAACATATCAGGATGAGCTTTTTCAATTTCATCAAATAAAACGACACTATAAGGATGGCGTCGAACTTTGTCGGTTAATTGGCCACCTTCGTCGTGGCCGATGTAGCCGGGAGGGGAACCGATTAATTTCGCGACTGAATGTTTTTCCATAAACTCACTCATATCAAGTCGGATTAATGATTTTTCGTCATTAAACATAAACTTGGCCAGTGATTTTGCTAGTTCAGTTTTTCCAACTCCGCTTGGGCCCACGAAAAGATAAGAACCAATCGGTCTTTTTTCTTCATTAATTCCGGCGCGACTACGGCGAAGAGCATTAGCGATTGCTTTAATGGCTTCGTCTTGGCCGATTACTTCTTTTGCTAAAACAGTTTCTGCCTTAGTTAATTTTTTTATATCATCTTCTAACATTCTGTTTAAAGGAATTTCGGTCCAACGCGAAACAACTTTAGCGACATCTTCTTCATCAATTTCTTCTTTCAAAATTCTTTGGCCCCGTTTTTGAATTTTTAATAACTCTTCTTGGAGTTCTTTAATTTTATTTTCCTTGGCCGGGATTTCACCATATTTAATTTTTGCGACCTCGCTTAAATCAGCTCCTTCTCTTTGAGAAATTTCTGCTTTAATTTTTAAATCCTCAATCGCTTTTTTTAGTTCACGAATTTCAGAAATAATATTTTTTTCATTCTTCCAATGAAGTTCAAGTTGCCCAGCTTGTTCTTTTAATTTAGCGAGTTCGGCGTTAATTGGCCTGAGTCTAGTAGCACTATTTTTATCAACGCTAGTTTTTAAACCAGCCTTGTTTAATTCTAATTGTCCAATTTTTCTTTTTAGTTGATCAAGTTCTTCGGGCATAGAATCAATTTCCATGCGCAGGGAAGAAGTCGCTTCATCAATTAAGTCAACTGCTTTATCCGGCAAAAATCGGTCGCTAATATAACGACTAGAAAGTTTAGCGGCGGCAACTAATGCGTTGTCACTAATTCTGACGCCGTGATGAACCTCATATTTTTCTTTTAAACCGCGAAGCATACTAACAGTATCTTCAATGCTTGGTTCATTAACCATAATCGGTTGGAAGCGTCTTTCAAGGGCCGTATCTTTTTCAATATATTTTTGATATTCCTTGGTCGTTGTGGCACCGATTGTTCGTAGCTCTCCGCGAGCGAGTGCTGGCTTTAACATATTAGAAGCATCCATTGAACCTTCGGAAGCGCCAGTGCCAACCAGGGTATGAAGCTCGTCAATAAACAAAATAATTTTTCCGTCTTGAGCCGTTACTTCTTTTAAAACTGCTTTTAATCGGTCTTCAAATTCTCCTCTAAATTTTGCGCCAGCAACTAAAGCCCCTAAATCAAGAGTGACAATTTCTTTGTTTTTTAAATTCTCGGGCACATCTTGAGAAATTATTCTTTGGGCCAGGCCCTCAACAATCGCCGTTTTGCCGGTTCCAGCTTCGCCGATGAGAACGGGATTATTTTTTGTTCTTCTTAAAAGAACTTGCATGATGCGACGAATTTCTTGATTGCGGCCAATAACTGGATCAAGTTTTTCTTGGCGGGCTAACTCGGTTAAGTTAGTTGTATATTTTTCCAAAACTCTAAACTTATTTTCTGGGAAGGGGTCGGTGATTGTTTGTGAGCCTCTTAATTCTTTTAAAATTTCTTTAACTGCTAAATATTCAACCTTGAAATTAAGTAAAACTCTTTGAGCTTGAGTATTAACACCAATTAAAGCGAGAAGAATATGTTCGGTAGAAATAAATTCGTCATTCATCCCATCAGCTTCTTTTTTTGCTCGCTCAAAAATTACTGCTGTTTCGGCGGTGCCAGAAACCGATTGCATTGGACCCTTTTGTTGATTTACTTTGGCTTTTGGGAGTTTTTCAACCTCTTTAATCGTCGCGTCCTCAATAATTTCTGGATCAATTTTTAATCTTTCTAGAACGGGGCGGATTAAGCTTTCATTTTGTTCTAAAAGGGCTAATAAGAGGTGTAAGCTTTCAATAATATTCTGGCCGAAGCTAGAGGCAATAGCTTGGGCATTTATTATAACTTCTTGAGATTTATCGGTAAATTTATTAAACATATATTTAAATTAGTTTGATTTATTTTTAGATTTTTTAGCACTCTCTCTATTAGAGTGCTAAGTTAATAATAATATAAGTAAATTTAGTTGTCAATTGTCGTTTATTCGTGTTATTATTAAATAGTTAATAAGAAATTTCTAAATTTTTTGGGTTTATGTTAAAAACCAATTTTTTCAGCTATTTTTCCATTATTATTTTAGAATTTTTAGCAAAAATTTTGTATTTTCCGCTTTGGTGGTATGGGGTGGGTCTTATAAAAAAAGTTAAGTCTCTTTTTTATTTTATTAAAGCTAAGGAAGAGGAGCTTGGTCTTGGTGTTTGGGTAAAAAATATTTTAGTACCGATGTATGGTCAAAGAGATTTTGCTGGGCGAGCGATAAGTTTCTTCATTCGCTTGATTCAAGTAATTTTTAGAAGCATAATTTTATTTGTTTGGTTTATTTTGGCTTTATCGGCTTTAGCTATTTGGTTATTTTTTCCGCCAATTCTGGTGATTGCTTTAATTTTTCAAATTTTTTAATAAAGAGTTTTAATATATGTCGCTTGAGATCAAAAACCAATTAGAATTTATTAAAGAAGAGAAACGAGAAATATTCGGTGCTTGGTTTTTAGGTCGTTTTCTTTTTTGGGATTATGAAATAAAGAAATCAATTTCCGCTCTTAAAAAAGCAAAATTAGCTGCCTATAATTTAGGCAATATTTTATTAAGGATGGGAATTATTGCGGGCTGGCTTGCTTTTTTAGTGTGGATTTATTTAAATCAAGCGGATTTATCAGTCAATCCCTTAGAGATTTTATTTTTCTGGCGCGATTTTCATCCTTTGATTTTAATTTTTCTTCTTTCTCTTTGGCTTGACCTTTTTTTAATTTATCGCAAGAGTGAAAAAAAAGATGCTGAAAAAAGAATTAATTTTAAACTTTTTGATAAAGAAAATAATCAAAAAAATCAAGGCCCTAAATATTACAACACTTTAAAAGCTTATCCGGATAAGATTTTGACTTTAATTGATGAGGCTTATTTTTTAGCTAAAAAACTAAATCAAGATCGCGCTTCAATTATTCATATTTTTCGAGTTTTACTTAAAGAAAAGGAAGTGCAAAATGTTTTTATTCGTTTAAATATTGACGCCAAAAAATTAATTAGTTTTCTTGACAGAAATATGGAAGAGGGTGATGAAGCGCCGGGAAAATCATCCGATAAAAGACTTTCATTAAAAGCTCATCAAGCTTTAGTTCTTGCTTTTGCTGAAGCGCTAATAGCTGGTCGCGATAGTGTTGACACCCTTGATTTATTAAAGCATTGTTGTGATAAAAGTGATCTGCTTACCGAGATTTTAAGTGAAATGGAAATTAGTGCAAATAAAATTGAAAATACAATTGCTTGGTTTAGAATTAATGAGGCTCTACTTGAAAGACAGCGTCGTTTTAGTAAATCGGCCTTGTTAAAACCAGGGACAAATATGAATCGTTCCTACACGGCGATTGCTACACCAACTCTTGATCAATTTTCTCATGACTTAACGGTTCAAGCAAAGTTTGGTTATTTGGAAATGTGCGTTGGTCGTGAACAGGAATTTAGTGAAATTTTTCAAGCCTTTACCGGTGGTCATAATGGTCTATTATTAGTTGGTGCTAATGGTATAGGGAAAAGTGCAATTATAAATGGTTTAGCGCAGATGATGGTCGAAGAAAAAGTTCCGAAATTTTTAAAAGACAGGCGTTTGATTGAACTTGATGTTCCGACTTTAGTCGCGGGAGCTGAGGCTTCGGCTGCTCAAGAAAGACTTTTATTAAGTATTTCTGAAGCTAATCGTTCTGGTAATATAGTTTTATATATTGATAATTTGGAAAATTTAATTGGTATTACTTCTGGTAGTCAGGAAAGTTTAGATTTATCCGAGGTTCTGGCTGAGGCAATTAGACGTAAACATATTTTTTGTATTGCTTCTGCTAATAATAAAAATTTTGCTTCTTATATTGAGGGGCGAGCGATTGGTGAGGTGATGACTACTATTATAGTTAAAGAACCTGAAAGGGATGAGGCAATTAGAATTTTAGAAAGTAAAGTTGCTGTTTTAGAATCTAGATATGGAATTTTTGTAGTTTATGGCGCCCTTGAAGCCGCTGTTGATATGTCTAGACGCTTTCTTCATGATCAATTTTTACCGCTCAAAGCAATTAATTTATTAGAACAAGCCGCTTCTTTTAGCGCCGAGCGAGCAGCTAATAACCCAGATGATGTTTTTTGTGATAAAGAGAATGTAGCAACAGCTATCTCTGATTTAACTGGGGTGCCGGCTAATAAAATTAGCGAATCAGAAAGTCAAAAATTATTAAATTTAGAAGAAGAAATTCATAAGCGTTTAATTGGTCAAGAAATTGCGGTTCAAGCGGTAGCGGCAAGTTTGCGTCGCGCCAGGGTTGAGCTTAAGGATAGTCGTCGGCCGATTGCTAATTTTCTTTTTCTTGGTCCGACTGGTGTTGGTAAAACTGAATTAGCTAAGGCCGTGTCGGAATCATATTTTGGTGACGAGGATTATGTTATTAGACTTGATATGAGTGAATATCAAGGGGATGATGCTATTAATAAAATGATCGGCGGTATTGACGGGACTTTTGGTTATTTAACAGAAGCGGTTAGAAAAAAACCATTTTCTTTAATTCTTTTGGATGAAATTGAAAAATCAAATCCTGATGTTTTGAATTTATTTTTACAAATGTTTGACGAAGGACGTTTAACTGATGGACAAGGTCGCGCGATTAGTTTCTCTGAATCAATTATTATTGCCACTTCAAATATCGGGGCTGTTTTTATTCAAGATGAAATAAAAAAAGGAACTGAGATTGAAATTATTAAACAAGCCTTAATTGATGAACATTTAAATCGTCACTTAAGACCAGAGCTTATTAATCGTTTTGACGGTGTTATTGTGTTCAAACCTTTGACCAAGGAAAATATTTTTTCTATTACTACTTTAATGTTGAAAAAAATTAAAAAAGCCTTAGGAGAAAAGGGCATTGGTTTAAGAGCGGATAAAAATGGAGTTAATATTTTAGCGCGTGATGGTTATGATCCTAAATTTGGGGCTAGACCTTTAAGGCGTTTATTGCAAGAAAGAATTGAAAATGTGGTTGCTAATAAAATTTTAACCGGAGAGATAAAAAGACGAGATATTGTTATTATAAATTCTAAGGCAGAAATAGAGGTTGAGACGGGGCCAGAACTATAATGATCCTAGCCAGGCCATTTTTTATTTTTAAAAAAATTTATGTTTTATTTTTTAGTATTTTTAGCCGCCCTAGTTTTAAGCGCTGTTTTTACTTTTTTTATTGCTAAAATTGCCCGTTATTATAAGATTATTGATAATCCTTCCGGAGAAAAGGGACGAAAAATTCATAAAAAACCAACTCCGCTTTTAGGTGGTCTTGGTATTTTTTTAGCTTATTTTTTATTACTTTTTATTTTGTCAGATCGTTTTTTAAGCGGTGACCTTAATATTTTTCATCTTTTAGGTTTTTTTACTGGAGCTTTAATCTTAATTATTGGGGGAGCTTTAGATGATAAATACAACCTACAACCAGCGCGACAGATTATTTTTCCTTTATTAGCAATCTTAGCTGTTGTTTTTGGTGGAATTGAAATTATAAAAATTAGCAATCCTCTTGGTGGTGTTTTTGATTTAAATAAATATTTTTTCCTATCGCCACTTTTAGTTTCTGTTTGGCTTCTAGGAATGATGTATACAACTAAACTTTTAGATGGTGTTGATGGTTTAGTAACCGGCATTGGTGCCATTGGCTCTTTTATTATTTTTCTTTTTACTCTGACAACCAATTATTATCAACCAGATATCGCTTTTGCCGCCCTATTATTTGCTGGAACTGTTTGCGGCTTTCTGATTTTTAATTGGTATCCGGCAAAAATATTTTTAGGGGAAGGGGGCTCTTTGTTAATCGGTTATGTTTTGGGTGTTTTAGCGATTATTTCAGGGGCAAAAATTGCCATGGCCCTTTTAATTATGGGCATTCCTATTCTTGATGTTTTTTGGACGATTTTAAGACGGTTAATTAAAGGAAAAAATCCTTTTAAATTTTCTGACAAGCAACATTTACATCATCGCCTTCTTGATTTGGGGCTTAGTCAAAAACAAACAGTTCTAATTTTTTACACCCTATCTTTTGTCTTTGGTTTTTCTGGTTTATTTCTCCAAAGTCGCGGAAAATTTCTAGCTTTAGTTTTTTTGGCACTTTTAATGTTCTTAACAGTTTTAATTTTTTGGTTGTTCGATAAAAAGAAAAAGTAAATAATTTTGGTTTTAAGGTCTTTAATGCTATAATTAAAGAAATAAACACTTTAATATATGTTTTATAAAATTATTAAATCAACAGTGCTTTTAGTTTTAATTGCTTTTGTTTTTAGTGCCTGCTCCTTACCTGTTAAGCAAAAAATAGAAGAAGCCCCTTTGGTTACAATACCAAAAGACTTAGAATTAAAGCCCTTGGATTTCACAAAAACAGGGAAACTTAAAAAGTTTAAGGATTATTCAGAACTAAACACTTTTTTAGCGACTAATGTCATAGAATCATATAGTGAAACAGTAAAAACTGATAGTGAAACAGTAAAAACTGAGCTTCAAGCGTCTTTAGTTTTGGATTATTTTAAAGATAATAACAGTGATAATCCAAGAGAGGCTGATATTTTAAAACAGAACCAGAATTTCTCTTTTGCTTTAGTAAAAAATGAACTAACTATTCTAAGACTTAGTGATCTTGACTCAAGTCTGCTGGCAAAAATAAATTTTGATTCTCGTCCTAGTGGAATTTTGTCTTTCGGTAGCTCTTTAGTAGTTTATGGTGATGATGAAATAATCAATAAGAGAGAGAGTTCTAATTTTCAATTTGTTCAAGTTTTTGATTTAAGTACACCAGCTAGTCCTAAGAAAATTTATGACTTGTCTTTTGAGGGGGATTTGAAAAATATTTTCATTGAAAATGGGCAGCTTTATGTTTTAACTGAAAAAAAAGCCCCATCTAAATTAGCTGAACAATCTTTGCCAAAAGTTTTAAATACAGGCAAGGCTTTAGCTCTTAAATGTGATGGTATAGAGAGCTGCTTCACGCCCGAAGTTTTTTATTTTGATACTAATTATCGTGCTGCTAGATTTTTTAATATTAATGTAGTGGATTTGGCAAATGAATTTTCTCCTCTAAAAGGCCAAAGTTACCTTTTAAGTGAAAATCATGAGGTTTATAGTTCCGAAGCTTCAATATTTATTTCTTATTTTGAAACTTTAGATGAGGAGCCATTTTATTTTGCGGCTCAAACCGAGGTACTTTCTAGTCTTTTAACGGATGCAGAAAAAGATAAAATTAAAGAGGTTGAAGCTTTATCCGATTTTGTTTTAAGTCAAAGAGAGAAGATGTTAAAAATGTCTGCTATTTTTGAATCTCATCTAAGTTCTCTAAAAGAGGTGGAGAAAACGTTATTGGAAGTTGATATTAAAGATACAGCTAATGAAAAAATTGCTGGGGCTAAAGTTTCTAATAAAACTTTAATTCATAAAATAAGATTAAGTAAATCTGGTTTGGATTATTATGCCATGGGAGAAGTGACCGGAAAAATAATGAATAATTATTCAGTTTTACAAAAAGGATCTTATGTTTATTTGGCGACAAGAAATTCTGAGCGCTTAAATGAAGAAGGGGAGAAGCAGTATTATAGTAGTGTTTATGTGCTTGATTTAGCTTTAAGACCACTTAGTAAGATGGAAAACTTGTCTTCAAAAGAAGAAATTTATGGAGTTAGATTTTTAGGTAATCGAGCCTTTTTAGTTTCAGCCAAGGAAAACGGCCCCCTTTTTGTTATTGATTTCAAAGATAAAGCTAAGCCGGTATTTTCTGGGACCTTAAAAGTTCCGGGAAATAATGTTTATTTAAAACCGATTGATGAAAATGGTGATAGATTTATTAGTCTTTCCTATAACTTAGATAGTAGCTCCGGCACTGAGCTTAGAAATGGCATTAAACTATCATTATTTGATTTTAGTAATTTAAAAAGTCCACGCGAACTTGATAGCTATTTAATTGGTGATGCTAATTCTGATTCGCTTACCTTTACCGATAAAAGATCTCTTTATTATTCTCAAGAACTTAAGACTTTAATTTTTCCGGCAACTTTTAAAGAAAATAATCGTCTCCATTTTTCTGGTTTATTTGCTTTTATTGTTAATGGTGATGCTCTAGAATTAAAAGGAAAGCTAGATCATTCTTTGGGTGGTTTTTATAATCAAGTTGACAGTTTTAAGAACTTAACTTATTTTGATAATTCAGTTAAAAGAAGTTTTGCTAATAAAAACTTTATTTATTCTTTTTCCAATAAGTTCTTTCGTTCAGCGAATATTGATGATATAGATAACGCTAAATCTCTAGAGCTAATAATCCATAGCGATGATTTATTAGTTTCTTCTTTTGGTGTTGGTAATCCAGAAGGCTTGGGTGTTAATGAGAATGTGGTTGAAGATTCTAATATTGATAAAAATCTTGATGGTTTAGGCCAAGACGAAGCTTATGACAAAGAAGGTAACTTACTTGTGCCTGAATATTTCAAAGATCCTATTTTTGAAAACGAGTCGATATATGAGCCTGGAATGAGTAGTGGCCCTGGAGTAAATGATAGTGGCTCTTTAATTGATTCAGGTTTTGAGGAAGCCGAGTTGTTCGAAGATCCAGCCATAACTTTATAATTTAAATTTTAAATAATTTATCCATGAAAAACAGACGGTTTATTCCATTAGTTACTCCTTTTATCTTATTTATTTTAAATGAGCTTGTTTTTATTCAACCAAAGTTATTCTTTGTTTCCTTGTCTTTAGGAGCTTTAGTATTATTTTTAAGCGTTAGAATTTTAGGACGAGAGAATAGAGAGAAATATTGGCCGTTTTTTTCAGTTTTACCAATTTTAATTTTTTTAGGCCCAAGTTCTTACTCAGCCTTAATTGCCTCGAAAGTCCTAGTTCAATTAATGTTCCTTCTTTCTTTTCTATTAAATTTTTATTATTTACGAACTCTCTATTACTACTTAGTGAATAAAGAGTATAATCGCGGCTTGCAAATAGGCTCTTTCTCAGTTTTAGCTGGATTCTTTATTGTTTTTTCTTTTTATACTTTAGTTTTTATTTTACCGCTTTTTATTAATTTAGCTCCAGCTTTATTAGCGCTCATTCCTTTACCAGTTGTTTGGTTTTTGTTTTTCAAAGGGGTTTATTTTAATATAAATTCTTTTAAAGATGGTTCTTTAATTTTTTTAATTAATACTTTAATTCTCGCTCAGCTATCATGGATGCTTTCCTACTTCCCCTTGAACTCAAATATTCTGGGTTTTCTTGTCGCTTTAATTTATTATTTATTATTAATTATTTCCTTGCTTCATTTCAAGGGCAGTCTTAGTCGCAGGACTATTAAGTGGCCACTAACTTTAGTTTTATTTTCGGTTTTTATATTATTTTTAACAGCCCGTTGGCTCTAGATTCTATTTATTTATGTCAAACCCTAAATTAGAAAAAAACAAAAAAATTGAGTTTAAAAATTTTTGGCTATATTTTTTATTATTTTTTATTTGTGCGATTATTGCTGGTATTTTCGGAGGCACAATTATGCGCGGTTATATAATAAAAGATATTTATTCTCCTTATTCTGATTATAGCGAGGTTGATCTTGGAAATTTAAATCCATCAAATCCGAGCCTGATAATTAGTGAGCCAAAAAATGTAGTTGTTAATCAGGATGTAAAAATTTCTGAAACTATTAATAATTTAAAGCCATCGTTTGTTTCTGTCTTTGAGAAAATTGAGGTGCCAATAATAGCCACTAAGTTAATTGATGATAATTCTGGAGTCGAAGTTGATGCTGAAAAAATAGATTATAATTATTATGATTTAAGAAACCCATTGTTAATTGGTTTTATTATTACTTCTGACGGCTGGGCGATTGCTTCAGTTGATGATAATTTTGATTTTTTAAAAACAGACTTAGTTGTTGTTGATAGTAATCGTCGAGTTTATGAACTAGTTAATTTATCAGAAGTTAATAGTGACGGTTTGATACTTTTTAGATTAAGTGAAGCAAAAAATCTTGTTGTTAGAAAAAATTTATCTAAAATTAATTTCTTTTTAGGTCAAAGCTTACTTGCCTTTAAAGATTTAAATTCGGTTCATCCTCTTAATGTAAGTTCTTTGAAAGAAACGCAAGCACTTTTAAGTTCCGAGAGCTCAAGTCTAAGTTTAGAGCTTTCTGTTCCGGCACAAGATATAAAAAATAGTTTTATTTTTAATTTAGCTGGTGATTTAGCATTGATTGTAAACAATAAAGGAGAATTAGTTCCAGCTTTTTCTTATGATTATCAGTGGCGTAGTTTAATTGAGACCAATTCTCTCGGTCGTCCATTTCTTGGTATAAACTATTTAGATTTAAGTGATATAAAAATTGCTTCCTCAAGTCAAGATTTAAATAAAGGCGCCTTACTTTTTTCGGACGGGAAAGTCCCAGCGGTTTTAATTAATTCTCCGGCCGCTAAAGCTGGTTTAAAAGAAGGGGATATTATTACTTGGATTAATAATTATGAATTAAATTCAGGTAATGACTTAGCGGAAATTGTTAGTCTATATAAACCGGGGGATAAATTAACTATTAATTATTTAAGAGAGGGAAAAACTTTTAAACTTGAATTGGTTTTAGAGCCTAGCCCTTTAGAAGTTGATATTAGTCCTAAACTTTAGTCTTATATAAATTTTGATTTCAGCCTCCTCTTTATTAAATAATTTAAAAATATGATTAACTCAATTAAAAAATTAAAAAAGATTAATGCTAAAAAAGTTTTATTAAGACTTGATTTAAATGTTCAAATTAAGGACGGTAAAATTTTAGATGATTATCGTTTAGAGGCAGCTAAGGAAACAATTGAGTTTTTATTAAAAAAGAAAGCTAAATTAATAATTATTAGTCATCTCGGTAAGGCTGAAGGGAAGCGTGATGAAAAATATTCTTTAAAGCCGGTTGCCTTAAAGTTAAAAGAAATTTTAAAACAACCACTTAAATTTAGCCCTGAACATGAGCCACTTAAAGTTTTAAATGAAGTTTCTAAATTAAAAAATGGAGAAATTTTAATGCTTGAAAATCTTCGTTTTAATTCTGGGGAATTAAAGAATGAGACTCTTTTTGCTAAGCAACTCGCTTCTTTAGCAGATTTATATGTCAATGACGCCTTCTCGGTTTCTCATAGAAGCCAGGCCTCAGTTGATGCGATTAAAAAATATTTACCTAGTTATGCTGGCTTGTTAATGGAAAAAGAATTAGAAGCTTTAGCTAAAATTTTAAAACCAAAAAAACCTTTTATTGCGATTATGGGTGGAGCAAAAATTTCTACTAAAGCGCCTTTGATTGAAAAATTTTTAACTAAGGCAGAAAAAATATTAATTGGTGGTGCCCTAGCAACAACTTTTGTTAAAGAAATGGGTTTTGAAGTTGGCAAGTCTTTATATGATAAAGACTCAGCTAAAATTATTACAAAACTTTTTAAAATTAAGGGAGCAGCAGAAAAAATTTCTTTGCCAATTGATTTTGTTGTTTTAACAAGAGACGGTAAAGCTAAAGTAGTGAGGCCAGATGAGGTTAAAAAAAGCGAGTCGATTTTAGATATTGGTCCAGAAACAATTGGTATTTTTGCCGAGTATATTAAAAGCGCCTCAACTTTAGTTTGGAATGGACCGATGGGTAAATTTGAGGATGGGCGTTTTAAACAGGGAAGTTTATCTTTAGCTCGTTTAGTTGCTACTCGTTCTAAAGGTAGGGCTTATGGTCTAGTTGGCGGTGGAGAAACGGTTGCTGTTTTAAAGATGACTAAGATGGAGGAATATGTTGATTTTGTTTCAACCGCAGGCGGAGCCATGTTGTCTTATCTTGGTGGCGAAAAAATGCCTGGTTTAAAAAAAATTGTTAAATAAAAAAATATGGCTAACAAGAAAAAAGTTTTAATTAAAGACATAATTGCTTTGGAGATTTTAAATTCTTCTGGTCGCTCGACTTTAGAAATAAAAATTATAGGTGATAATAATCAAAGGGCTAGCGCTAGTTATGCCTTTGATAATTATGAAACACTTTTTTCTGATAAAGATAAACTTGATAATGATGAAAAACGATATAAGGGTTGGGGTCGTTTAAATTCTATTGAACTTGTTAATAAAAAAATTAAACCCGAGCTATTAGGACACAATATTTTTGAGCAAGTTGAGCTTGATGAGAAATTAAAAGAACTTAATGGGCCAGAGCGAAATAATTTAGGCCCAGCTTTAATTTATTGTATTTCTTTGGCTTGTGCTAATTTAGCGGCCAGCAGTTTAAATCAAGAACTTTTTCTTTATATTACTAGGCTCTATAATTTAAGAGCGATTAATAAAAATACTTTACCCTTGCCAATTTTTAATATTTTTAATGGTGGTGATACCGGTGATACTGATTTAGATTTTCAAGAATTTCTTTTAATTCCTAAAAGAGCAACGGTTAACGAGATGATAAGAAAGAGTAGCGAAGTTTTCTTGGAATTAGCTGAGGTTCTAAAAGAAGCTGGCCTTGATACTGATACTGGTCAAGAGGGCGGTTATGCGCCGGAAATGGATTCTAGTATTGAGGCACTTGAATTTATAATAACAGCAATTCTTCGTCGTGGTTATAATCCGGGAGAAGATTTTGATTTAGGCTTAGATATTGGTTCTTCAATTTTATATGACACCGAGACTAAGAAATATATTTTTTCTTTGGACGGAAATTATTTTAGTGCCCTTGACCTAACTTCTTTATATGAAGAATGGTTAAGTCGTTATCCAATTATTTATCTTGAGGATGCGTATAGCGAGAATGATTGGGAATCTTGGCATAAACTCAATACTCGGCTTGGTAAGGATTTAGCAATTTCAGCCGACGATTTATTAGCTTCAAATATTAAGCGCCTGCGTCAATCTTTAGATAAGAAGGCTTTAAACACTGTGGTTTTAAAACCAGCGAAGGCCGGAACCTTGACTGAGTCAGTTTTATATGCGAAGCTAGCTCAAGACCATGACTATAAATTAGTAGTTTCTGGGCTTAATCAAGAGACTAATGATAAGTTTATTGCTGATTTAGCTGTGAGCTTGGGAGCAGATTATTTCAAGGCTGGTTCCTTAGCTCGAGGAGAAAGAACAATAAAATATAATCGCCTACTTGAAATTGAATCCGAATTATAAACTAATTTCATTTATGAATATTATTCAAGACGCTTTAAATTCTACCGATCCTGAAGAAGTTGACTATAGATCGCGACCACGACCGGTGATTTTGTTATTACTTGATGGTTTTGGTGTGGCCCCGGTTAACGAAGGAAATGCTTTTTCTCAAATTAAAACTCCAACTATTAACAAATTAATCAATGATTATCCAGTTGCTTTACTTAGCTCCTTATCTGGCTCGGTTAATCAGAGATATTTAAATTTAGGAACAGCTAATAATGATGAAGAAATAAATACTGACTCTAGTGAAACTTTTTTAAGTCTAAGTTCGGTATTGGCAGATAAAAATTTAAAGCAATTAAAAATTACTGAAAGCAGCCGTTTCGCCGCTTTAACCAGTTTTTTTAATGGTTTAAAAGAAGATAAGCTTCCACTTGAAGAATGGCAAATCGTCTCATCAACTTTAAAAAATGGAAAGTCTTTAAGCCGGGGGCTATTAACAAAAAAAATATTTTCTGAACTTTTAAATCATTTAAATGAAATCCGACCCAATGATTTAATTATTGTTTCCGCTCCCGGAATAGATTTGGCGGCAAGAACAGGCGATATGGAAGCTGTCCGTCAAGAGATTGCTTTAGTTGATAAATTTTTGAAAAAAATAACTGATAAGGTTATAGAGAAAAATGCTTGTCTTTTAATTTCTTCTGTTTTTGGTAATGCGGAAAAAATGTTGGATCTTGGTATGGAAATAAATGATAATGGTCCAACCAAAAATCCCTTGGCACTAATTTTTGTTAGCTCTGATTTTCAAGGTTTAAGAGTTGGTAAAACCGATGTAATGGATTCAGATTTAAGCTCTTTGCTTGTCTCCGGCTCTTTAATTGATATTGCTCCAACGATTTTGGAAATTATGGGCTTAGAAAAGCCAGCGTCAATGAAGGGTAAAAGTTTGGCAGGGAATTTGTTGTAAAATTTAAAAAGATATTTGACAAGCTTTAAAATAAAGAATAAAGTAAAAAGTTAAATTTTTTAAAAAACTATTTTTTAAAATATTAAAGTACATTAACATTAACAATAAAAACTAATAATATGAAAGAAAACATTAAAGGTTTAAATGACCGCGACCTTGAGATATTAGATATCTTGGGATTTGATCCTAAAAAAGATTTGTCTAGTTTTTTAGAAACAAATCTTAAAACCGCGGATGCTTCCGATCTCCATGATCAAGGAATTGCCTTACGCTCTGTCAGGATGATCTTAAAAAAAATGAAGCCATATCATAAAGTTTTCATTAGAAAGCAATATGATAGTTTTTATGATGATGTCGCTAATTTCTCATCAGCTGAAAACGTGGTTTGCTTCTTAAGTAACGTCTTCTCTGTAAGCACGAAGCGAGAGGCGTCAGCATCGCATTATTGGTAAGATTAGATAAATTAAAACCCGACGAGAAGAAAAATCGCCGGGCTTTTTATTTTATAATTTGTTTAATCCTTATTGCTAGCTATCGCCTCAAGCCTATTTTTTTAGATAGCAAAAATAAGGTAACCGACTAAGCTAGTTATAATCCCCACTAAGGCACCGACTAAAACTTGAAGGGGGGTGTGGCCAATTTTTTCTAATAGTTTTGGATAAGAGAAATCTAAAAAAGAATCTTCGTGTAAATCCTTAACTAAAACATTTAAAGTTTTACCATGTTGGCCTAAATAATTTCTTAAACCAATGGCATCAACAATAACAATTAAAGCAAAAACAAAAGCAATTGAGAAAAAGCTTGAATTTACTCCATGAATTAAAGCAATTATTGTTACTAAAGCAACGACAACAGCAGTATGTCCGCTCGGCATATCGGAATAAGCGAAAATGTCACGAAAAGTTAGTTTTCTCTTAGTTGCCCTGATTATCATTTTTGTTCCTTGAGCAATGGTAAAGGAAACTATTGGGCAGAGAAAAACTAAGTACTTAGCAATTAAGGCTTCCATATTATTATAACTAAATTTAAAACTATTTTAGATATCAAGATTTTGAACTTTTTTGGCGTGGGTTTGAATAAAGTTTTTACGAGGAGCAACATTATCACCCATTAACATATCAAAAATTTGGTCAGCCTTAGCAGCGTCTTCAACTGTTACTTGCTTAACAATTCTTGTTTCTGGGTTCATAGTTGTTTCCCAAAGTTGTTCCGGATTCATCTCCCCTAAACCTTTATAGCGTTGAATATGAATTTTACTATTTTTCTTTTTTTCTGCTTCTTCAGCTGCTTTTTTAATAATGGCTTCATCTTTTTCTTCAATTACAAAAGTTTCCTCATCGTCATTTTCTTCAGAAATTTCAATTGAATCTTCTGGAGTTCCGCCAAGACTAATAATAATTGCCTCTTTTTCTTCTTCAGTATAAGCATAGCTAACAGAACTACCTTTTTTAATTTGGTATAAAGGTGGTTGAGCGATATAAATGTGGCCATCAGTAACTAGGGAATTAAAGTGACGGAAGAATAGAGTTAGAAGTAAAGTTCTAATATGAGAGCCGTCAACATCAGCATCCGTCATGATAATAATTCGGTGGTATCTTAATTTTGCTAAATCAAATTGTTCGTCAATATTAGTACCAAGCGCAATAACTAAATTTTTAATTTCATTATTAGCTAACATTTTATCTAAACGAGCTCTTTCAACATTTAAAATCTTTCCTCGTAAAGGAAGGATCGCTTGAAATCTTCTATTACGACCCTGCTTAGCAGAGCCTCCAGCTGAGTCTCCCTCAACAATATAAATTTCGCATTCTTCAGGATGGCGACTTGAACAGTCGGCTAATTTACCAGGAAGAGTCATGCCTTCAAGCGCGCCTTTTCTTAAAATTGTGGCGCGAGCGGAGCGAGCGGCGAGACGCGCCTGGGAAGAGAGAATACATTTTCCAATAATTGCCTCACCTTCTTTTGGATGTTCTTCTAGATAAGTATTAAAGGCTTCGCCAAAAATTGATTCAACATAGCCTTTCATTTCGGCACTTCCTAGCTTTCCTTTGGTTTGACCTTCAAATTGAGGGTCTCCTAATTTAACACTAATGATTGCGGTTAAACCTTCACGCACATCTTCTCCGGTCAAGTTTTCTTCTTTTTCTTTTAATAAATTTTTACTACGAGCGTAATTATTTAAAGTTCTGGTTAGAGCCGATTTAAAACCAGCAACATGAGTTCCGCCTTCCGGGTTATGGATATTATTAGCAAAGGCCAAAAGGGTTTCATTATACTCATCGTTATATTGAAGAGCTACCTCAACTTTACAATCATTAATATCTTTATCAACATAAAAAACAGTTTCATTTTTTACGTCTTTATTTCGGTGAAGAGATTTAATATAGGATTTAATCCCGCCTTCAAAGTGGAAACGATATTTTTTCTCACGATGACTCTCTCTTTTATCATTAATATTAATAGTTATGCCTTTGGTTAAATAGGATTGCTGTCTTAAACGATCTAAAATTTTACCCCAGCTAAAATCTAGCTCGGTAAATATTGTTGCATCTGGTTTGAAAAAAATTGTTGTCCCCCTATCGTCACACTTACCAACAGCCTTAGCTGGTTTTTGAGGAATTCCAGCTTTAAATTCTTGCTCCCAAATTTTTCCATCGCGATGAATTTCGGCTTTTAAATATTCACTTAAGGCATTAACGACGGAAACACCAACACCGTGAAGTCCTCCGGAAACTTTATAACCACCACCACCGAATTTTCCACCGGCATGAAGTTTGGTCAAAACCGTTTCTAGAGCAGAAATTCCAGTTACTTTGTGCATTCCTACCGGGATACCGCGACCATTATCGCGAACCGAGACTAATCTATCGGGTAATAAATTAACCCAGATTTCGTCAGCGTGACCCGCCATAGCTTCATCAATTGAGTTATCAACGACTTCCCAGATAAGATGGTGGAGGCCGGCAGCGGAAGTTGAGCCGATATACATTCCCGGGCGTTTTCTAACTGGGTCTAAACCTTCAAGAACAGTAATTTGGTCGGCACCATAATCACTGTTTTTTTCATCTTTTTTTGCCATATAAATAAAAAACTCCCTTAATTTGGAATTAATTTCTTAGATTTTTAAACATTTTCACATAGATATTGTAGCAAGCTTTAATGATAAAAGCAAATGCTAAAAAGAGTTTATTTTGTCTTAAATTTGGCATTTTTTTCAAATTTAAGTTAAGATGTAAGTAAGATTTAAGGATATTATTTAATTATTAAGGATTAATTTTATGGCAAAAATACTAGTTACTGGGGGAGCTGGTTTTATCGGCTCTAATCTAGTTGATGCTTTAATTAAAAATGGCCATAAGCTTGTTGTTGTTGACGATCTTTCTTCGGGTTTAAAGAGCTATATTAATAAAGAAGCAACTTTTTATCAGTTAGATATTAGCTCCGACGAACTTGAGCCGGTTTTTGCTAAAGAAAAGCCGGATTTTGTTTTTCATTTGGCGGCGCAAATTGAAGTCGCTAAGTCAATGATTGACCCGCGACATGACGCTAAAATAAATCTTGATGGCGGTTTAAAAATTTTAGAAGCTTGTCGTTTGCATGAAGTTAAGAAAATAATTTTCTCTTCAACTGGGGGAGCTATTTATGGCGATACTGATTTAATTCCGACTAAAGAAGATTGTCCCGCTTATCCTTTATCATTTTACGGTATTCATAAATTAACTTTTGAGAAATATTTAAATTTGTATTATCATAATTACGGTTTAAATTATTCAGTTTTAAGATTCGCTAATGTTTATGGACCACGTCAATTTAAAGGCGGGGAAGCGGGAGTAATTGCTATTTTTACTGATAACGCTGTGTCTGATAAAACTAGTTATCAATTTGGCGACGGACGACAAACTCGTGATTTCGTTTTTGTTAGTGATGTTGTTGCTGCTTTAATTTCAGTGATGGAAGTTGATTATCAAGGAGAAATTAATATTTCCTATGGCTTAGAATCAAGTTTATTAGATATTCGTGAAGCCCTAAATAAAGCTCTTGATAAAAAAATCTTAGTAGAAGAAAAGCCGGCTAAGCCGGGAGAACAAAGACGAAGTTGTTTAGATAATTCTTTAGCTAAGAAAATTTTAAATTGGGAACCAAAAGTAAACTTAGAGGAGGGAATTGAAAAAACTGTTACTTGGGCTAAAAATAAAAATAGTTAAATATTTATATATGCCAAAAATTATTATTGCTAATTGGAAAATGAAATTATCAGTTGAAGAGAGTTTACGTTTAGCCTCTAAATTAAATGTTGGTTTAGTTAAAAGTCATCGACAAGTAATTGTTTGTCCTGATTTTGTTAGCTTACCTTTAATTGCTGCCTCTGGTTTTTCAGATAATTTTAGTCTTGGTGCTCAAGATTGCGCTATCAAAAATAATGGCGCTTTAACTGGCGAGGTTTCCTCATCGACTTTAAAAGAAGTTGGGGCAACTTATGTAATTTTAGGTCATAGTGAAAGACGTCAACTTCAGAAAGAGGATGATGTAACTATAAATGAAAAAGTTTTAGCGGCGCTTGAGGCGGGTTTGAAAGTTATATTATGTGTTGGCGAAAGTGCTAAAGAAAAAGCTGCTAAAGAAACTAAGAAGGTTATTTTAAAACAACTTAAAGGCGCTTTAAAAAATGTTTCTTTGAAAAAAAGTCCTAAAGGCGCCGAGGTTTTAATTGCTTATGAACCGATTTGGGCAATTGGTAGCGGGGAAGCGATGGCGGCTGAAGGAGCGGCAGAAATTGCGGCCTATATAATTAAAGAAGGGGAGAAACTTTTATCAAAACGACCTCAAGTTTTATATGGCGGAAGTGTTGATGTAAAAAATGCCGCCTTGTTTTTAAAACAAAAAAGTATTTCCGGACTTTTAGTTGGCGGACTTAGTTTAGAAGCGGAAGGTTTCTTAAGTATTTGTTAATCCCATAATTCATATGTTATTGTTTGAAAAAATTGCTTTATTTATTGCGCTTGTCTCGATGTTGGCAGTTTTTATTGTTATTATTCGCAAGTTTTCTATTTTATCAATTTTAAATACTGATAATATTCCTGGGGAGAAGGAGGCGGGCTTTAAGAGAGCGATTATTAAAAAAAGAATTAATCGTGATCTAATGCGTCTTAGCCAGGTCTTTTTACTAAATATTGAGCACCTTAAAAACAAAACAAAAAACACTTTAACTTTTATTGAGAAAAATCTTCATTCTTTAAAAAGTAGTTATCTAAAAAATCGCCCCCTGCCAATGGAGCAAAGAAATAAATTAATTAAAGATTTATTTAGGGAAGCGGAGGTCGCTGAAAAGCAGGACGATGGTGTTTTAGCTGAAGCTAAGTATTTAGATATTATTAATTTCGATCAAAAGAATTTACGGGCTTTTTTCTTTTTAGGCGAGCTTTATTATAGTAACGCCAAGTTAACGGAGGCAATCCAAACTTTAAGCTTCGCTCTTAAATTAGCGGTCAAAGAAAAAAGATTAGGTATATTAGCCGAGGATTTATCAGTCGCAGAAATTTATTTTTCTCTAGCTAAAGCGGGCTTAGAATTAGAAAGATTAGATTATGCTTTAGAAAGTATTAGAGAAGCGCTTGATTTAGAGCCTAATAATCCTCGTTATCTTGACCTAATTTTGGATTTAAGTATAATGAAAAAAGATAAGGGCCTAGCTTGGACCTATTTTAATAAGATGTCAGCTATCAATCCTGAAAACAATAAGTTGCAAACTTGGCGTGAGGAAATTATGGCTTTAGGAGAGGATAATTAAGAGAATTTTAGCCGCCGTTGTAGCTCAGCTGGTAGAGCATCTCCATGGTAAGGAGAAGGTCACCGGTTCAATCCCGGTCAACGGCTCATTTGGAAAAATCACCGTATAGGTGGTTTTTTGTATAAATTTTACATTAAATAATCTTAAATAATCTTAAGCTTGACAAAATAGTATATCTATGATATACTTATTTGATAGTCAAATTGTATTGTAGAACTTTAAAATCATATAAAATGAACAAGTATTTAATTATTATGCTTAGCACTGTATTAGTGGTATTGATTGGCTTAGGATTATTAAGTCATTTCAATTCAGAAATGTTAGACTATATGTCTAATAGTTATAAATATCTTATAACCTTTCTTTTCTTTTATTTCATAGCTCTGTTTTGGTCGGGTTTTTTCCTGGTAGTTAAATGGATATCATCAAATGAAAATTCTTAATATTATTGAACATTTAAAACTTTATATAAAATGGAAAAAGTAGTAGTAACTCCGGATAACATCTCCGAGCTAGTAGATAGTTTAAAATCACTTATTGAAAATAGTGATTCTGTAATTTTTGGTGATTTTTTTTCACCAAATAGCCTTGAATATATAGAAAAAATAATTCAGCGCCGCTTGGTTGGAAAAACTATTCCAAAAAATGAAATTAACGTTTCCTTGGTAACAAATAGTTTTTTTGAGGAGAGCAGGCCTCGTATTTTTTTCTTTCACAGTGAGGGAACTATAGACTACCAATCAATTGTAGCGGAATTGAACAGTTCAATTATAATGGATAATGATAAAATCATTGTAATAAGTGTCGATCAAAAATGGGGGATTTTCATTAAATTAATTCATTTGAATTGAAATATCTTCATTGCAAGAAAGTTAAAAGAAGCCCTGAAACAAACAAAGTTTCAGGGTTTTTGATTTAAGGCCATTATAGGATTATAATAACAGAAGAAACTTATAAGCTTTTGCGTATTAGAAAAAGAAGTTGATTTATGACCCAAAACTCTCAGGAGATAAAACAAAAAAATGAGAGAGATTTAGTTGCGGCTAGCTTAGCTAATCGCGACGCCTTTTTAGATATCGTTAAACTTTATGAGAAACCTTTGTCGTCTTATGTTAAAAGATTAACTAAAGTTGACGAGGATGAGCTTCAAGATATTTTACAAGAAATTTTTATTAAAACTTATCTTAATTTAAATGACTTTAATTATGGTTTGAAATTTTCTTCTTGGATTTATCGCATCGCCCATAACCATGTTATTAGTCGTTATCGTAAATTAAAAGCTCGCCCGGAGGGAAATGCTGTTAATATAGATGAGGAGGGCTTAAAAAATTTAGCCGACGGTATTGATATTAGGATTCAAACCGATTTAAATTTAGCGAGCGAGGAAATTAATAAAATTCTTGATTTGCTTGACGAGAAATATCGCGAGGTTTTGGTTTTAAAATTTTTGGAAGAAAAAAGTTATGAGGAGATTTCTGATATTCTTAAAAAACCATCAGGAACAGTCGCTTCAATGATAAATCGGGCGAAGTTAGCTTTTAAAGCTGAAGCGGAAAAACAAAAAATAAAATTTTAAATATATGAAGACCAATAATTTTGCCGAGCATTTGCTTGAGAAAATAAAAACTGAAAATATTTCACCAAAACCGCGATGGCATTTTTTACTTAAAAATTACGTCGTTTGGGTCTTCGGGGCCCTAGCTCTTATTTTTGGTTCAGCGGCAATATCAGTTATTATTTATTTATTAAAATATAATAATTGGGAGATGGGCTTAAGACTCGATGGTGGCTTTTTATCTTTCTTTTTAATGACCCTTCCTTATCTTTGGCTTATTTTTTTAGGATTATTTATTTTTGTGCTTTCTTATAATATTAAACACAGTCCCAAAGGTTATCGTTATCCTTTTAGTTTTATTATAATTTTTGCGATTTTAATTAGCATTATTTTAGGCGAATTATTTTTTCTGGTTGGTCTTGGGAGAAAAATAGATGATATACTTGGTCAAAAAGCACCTTCATATGCGAGAATGTTTAATCCACAATTAGGTTTTTGGCTCAATCCAGAAGCGGGGCGATTAGCGGGGCTTGCGTCTTTAAATAATGGCGACTTAAGTATTATTGATCCAAGCGGGAAAGTTTGGGAAGTTATTATTCCGGCTGAAATTTCCAATGACTTAGAGTTATTTAATGGTCAGCCATTACATTTAATAGGAGAAGCTACCGCTGAAACTACTTTTGAGGCTAAGCTTATTAAAATACCTCAAGCCGGTAGAGCTTTTATGTCTCAACCACGACATGGTTTCCCAGGGGGATCAAAAGAGATGGAGTTAAAGCTACCTTGGAAGAAATAAAATTTTTAAGCGTATTAGTTAGTGACGGCCTAAGCGTCGCCTTGCAAGGATTAATACGCTCTTTTATTTATTTAATAATAAAAAAAATATGAAAAACAAAAAGTTAATGAATACCGTAATTGCTCTTTCGGCCCTTGCCTTAATTGGTGGCGGTATTATCGCTAGTCAAGCTGCAAGTGATAATATGTTTGAAGCTAGCAACGGAAAAGCTATGCGCGGAGAAGCTCGTGGTTTTGAGAATCTAAGTGAAGAGGAGAGGGTTGTGATGGAGGCTCAAAGAGAGAGTCGTCAAGCGGAAATGCAGGCTGATTTTGAAGCGGTTGAAGTAGCTCTTGCTGCTAATGACTATAATGCCTGGAAAGATGCTATTGGAGAAAATAATCCTTTTGCTGAAAAAGTTACAGCTGATAATTTTACTAAATTTGTTGAAGCTCACAATTTAATGGACGATGCTAGAGAAATTTTAAAGAGCATTGGTATTGAAGAAGGCCCAGCTATGGGACTTGGTACTCGACAAGGAAATGGACAAGGCAATGGTCAGGCTATGAGACGCGGCAACGCTCAAGGAGAACGGATGATGAATAATTGTCCTAATCTTGTAAACGTTGAAACTGAGATAGAATAAATATTTTTAGATTTTAAATAGTTTATTAGCATAGAAAAGCTCGAACAGATTGTCCGAGCTTTTTTTATGCCGCAAAAGTAAACCCTGGGTTTTAGTCCGGGGAGGAGGTTACATTTTTATAGAAAATGTGTTATAATTATTTAACTAAGTAATTAATTATAAAAATATGAAAAAAATCAATCTTTTGGTTTTGCCATTTGCTCTATTGGGAGCAGTTTTAATTTTTTCCATCGCTACTACGAGGGCGGTAGAAACTAATGAAACTAATGAAACTAATGAAACTAATGAAACTAATGAAACTAATGAAACTAATGAAACTAATGAAACTAATGAAACTAGCACTTCCATTGCAACAACAACTAATGTTGAGGTGCTTACAGCTAACACTGTAGCAACCACTACTAGCACTGAGGAAGTTACAACGAAAGCTAAGCCAGCAAAAACAATTAACCTTAATGGCAAAACTTTAGAAAGAATTCCTAATCCTGAACAAATTAAAAATTTTAGGGTAATGAAAAATGAAAATGGAGCTTTGTATGGAATAAGAATTAAAAACACTAATCAAACTCAATCTTCAAATCAAAGCGCTCATGCAAACGATAAGGCCAGGGAAAATGCTAATGCTAATTCGGCCGTAGCTTCTAATGGTCAAGCTTTAGAAAGAATTCCTAATCCTGAACAAATTAAAAATTTTAGGGTAATGAAAAATGAAAATGGAGCTTTGTATGGAATAAGAATTAAAAACACTAATCAAAATCAAGTAAGAGAAAGAGAAGAGGAGAAGACAAGGGAAGAGGTTAAAACCAAAAATCGTTTAGTTACAGCTGATATTAAAGCCTGCGTTAGCACGGCTATTAATACTAAAGATGAAGCTTTAAAAACTCGCTTAACTAATATGAGCCAGGAAGTTTCTGCCTTAATTGACGCTCGTAACGCTTGTCAAAATATCGCTTTAGAATCAGAAACTAATCAAGCAGATAATTTAAAAGCCTGTTCAGTTACTTTTGAAGCTAAGTATAAGGAATTAAACAATGCGACTAGAGAGAATCATAAAAATATTTGGACTAATTATCAGAGTCAGATGAAGGCCTGCTTACCAGCCCAAGAGGCCGAAGAAGGAGAAACCTTATTAATAGAAGATGGCGGTAGTAATACTTTAGAAACAACTATAAGTTTATAAAATTATTAGAAAGAGGCAGACGTCAAATAAAAGGCGTCTGTTTTTTTATTTCTGGCTTTAGGATATAATAAAAAAGCATTAAAAATATATGTTAGAAATAAAAAAAATTAATAGTTTGGAGAATTCTCAAATTAAATTATTAAAAAAACTAGGCTCTAAAAAATATCGCCAAGAATTCGGACTTTTTTGTGTTGAGAATCTTGTGATTATTCAAGATTCTTTAAAAGCTGGTTATGATTTTGAGTCTTTATTTTTTACAACTGGATTTGCTCAAAAAAATTCTGAATTATTAAAAGCTCTACAACAAAAATCTAAGGCTAAAAATTTTTTTGAAATTGAAACGAAAATTAATAAAAATTTTTCTAGTTTAGAAACGCCTTCCGGTATTGTGGCGATTTATAAGATTAAAGTAGGGGAGGGGGCTAATGAAAAAGCAGAAGAAGGGGTTAGTGAAAAAATAATTATTAGTAGAGAGAAAAAATCTAACTTAAAAACAAAATCAGCAAATTTACGTTTCGTTTATTTAAACGGAATTAATGATCCGGGGAATTTAGGAACTATTATGAGAAGCGCCCTGGCTTTTGGTTTTAAAACTTTAATTTTAGATGAGGCTTGTGTTGATATTTATAATCCTAAAGTAATTACTGCCGCCAAAGATTCTATTTTTAAATTGAATTTTATTTTTGATAAAAATAGAACTTGGCTTGAAAGGGAGGTTCGAAAAAACAAGCTAGACTTATATGTCGCCGATGTTAAAGGTAAAACTGATTTAAATAAATTTAAAGCCTCTAAAAGCTTTTGTCTCGCTCTTGGTAGTGAAAGTCAGGGTTTGAGCGAGCAAATATTAAAATTTGCTAATAAAAGCATAAAAATTGAGATTTCTACGGAAATTGAGTCTTTAAATGTTGCTATTGCCGCTGGAATTTTGTTTTATTACTTAAAATAGCGGCTCTATGTCGAAAAGTGTGTATAACCCCAGAGC
>Ga0210011_1000819_pt1 | contig 31699 bp, 20 predicted proteins | sample CryGeymeta201502_FD_183972 | JGI IMG/M metagenome (GOLD analysis project Ga0210011, IMG submission 183972) | Groundwater microbial communities from Crystal Geyser aquifers in Utah, USA - Crystal Geyser metaG 2015-02 (SPAdes) (version 2) | ecosystem: Environmental > Aquatic > Deep subsurface >...
TTAAAACTTTTGCGTCACTCACAAAACCTTGTAAATACCAAAACCTAGCACCCTTAAGCCACTCAGCTATTTCTAAGATGTCTGCCGAACTTAGTAATTTCTTCGGCACCGTGGTACGAAACTCATAATCCACTATTCCCTGTTTTAAAAAATCAACACTTGTCTGAATTTTTTCTAAATCAGTCGTCACTCCACATAAAACCTCATACTTATCCAAAGGCGCTTTAATATCCATAGCAATATAATCCACCAATTTTTCTTCCACCACTTTTTTTATCATTTCTGGATTAGTGCCGTTGGTATCCAGTTTAACTAAAAACCCCAAATCTTTAATAGTTTTTAAAAAATTTGGCAAATCGTTGTGTAAAGTTGGCTCACCTCCAGTCACTACCACGGCCTCTAACTTTCCTTGCCTACTCTTTAAAAAAGTCACCAGTCTATCCAAAGTAATTTCTGGATGGCCTGGCGCTTTATTTAACATCTTACCATTTACAGGCAAGACAAACATGGGGTTATAACAGAACGGACAACGAAAATTACACCCTTGGGTAAACACAATTGCTGATAGTCGCCCTGGATAATCTAGCAGTGACAGTGGCTCTATACCACCTAGTTTCATATATTATTGTTCCTGTCCGTCCGCTTGATAGACACAGCGATCGGCATATTCCGACTTCTTGCCTTTATTCCAATTTTGCACTGGCGTAAACCAGCCAACGACGCGTGAATAAACGATACACTCTTGTCTTTGTGTTTGAATCGGACTCATAGCTTTCTTGGAAGTTTTTTTACGGCTTCCTTATATTAATATTAATTACTTATTTAATTTTACAAACTTTTAACTGATGTATCCGTTCCAATCTTCAACTTTACAAACTTTATAAACTTGATAAATTCATTCTAACATTCTGGACAATTTTGATCTCGCGCTTCTTCCATATTAGTAAAGCCTATTTCTTCATCACACTTCGGGCAAAAATGATGTTCCCCTGGTAAATATCCATGCTTCGGACAAATGGAAAATGTTGGCGTAATGGTAAAATATGGCAAATGATAGTTCTCCACAATTTTTCGCACCAGTCGCTTCGCAGTCTCACCTGATTCTAAACGTTCTCCCAAGAAACCGTGCAACACTGTGCCACCGGTATACTTTGTCTGTAATTTATCTTGTAAATCTAAAGCTTGAAAAATATCTTTAGTAAAGCCAACCGGCAAATGTGTAGAATTAGTGTAATACGGAGCTACTCCATTTTCTCGATAAGCCGTTTCATTGGCAGCGATAATTTCCGGATATAATTCTTTATCTTTCTTAGCAAAACGATAGGTTGCTCCCTCCGCCGGACTAGCTTCTAAATTATACAAATTATTAGTTTCGTTTTGATAATCCATCAACCTGTTACGCATATAATCCAAAACTTCCACAGCGAAGGCTTGTCCCATCTCCGTTGTTAAATCTTGCCCAAACAAGTTGAGCAAAGCCTCGTTCATACCGTTAATACCAATGGTATTAAAATGATTCTGCCAATAAGTTCCAAAATGTTCTTTAATACTTGATAAATAAAACGCCGAATAAGGATACAGCCCATTATCAGACATGGTTTCTAAAACCTTACGTTTAATTTCCAAACTGTCTTTGGCTAAATCCATTAATTTCCCTAGCCGCTCCATAAACTCATATTTATCTTTAGACAAATATCCAAGCCGAGCTAAATTGACAGTTACCACCCCCAAAGATCCTGTTAGCGGATTAGCTCCAAACAAACCACCACCTCGCTTGCGTAATTCTCGGTTATCCAAACGCAAACGACAACACATTGAACGTGCATCATCACGATTCATATCAGAATTAACAAAATTAGAAAAATACGGGACTCCAAATTTAGCGGTCATTTCCCACATTTTTTCCAAAGATGGCCTTTGCCAATCAAAATCTTTATCAATATTATAAGTCGGTATTGGGAACGGGAACATTCGGCCACGGCCATCTCCCTCAATCATTACCTCAGCAAAAGCTTCATTAAAAATATCCATTTCCACCTGAAAATCCTTATATTTTTCCGTTTGCAATTCACCGCCAATAATCACTTGCTCTTCACCAATCATTGGCGAAGGATTAACATCCAAAGTTACATTAGTAAAAGGAGTTTGAAACCCAACACGAGTTGGAACATTCAGATTAAAGACAAATTCTTGCAAAGCCTGTTTAACCTCTTTATACGATAACTGATCCCTGCGAATTAATGGCGCTAGATAGGTATCAAAGTTAGCGAAAGCCTGAGCTCCAGCTGCCTCACCTTGCATGGTGTATAAAAAATTAACCATCTGCCCGAGCGCCGCTCTAAAATGCTTTGGTGGCTTACTCCAGACCTTTTCGTCCACCCCACCAAAACCTCTGGTCAATAAATCTTTTAAATCCCACCCACAACAATATGGAGCCAGCAACCCTAAGTCATGAATGTGTAAATCAGCCTGAATGTGCGCTTGACGAATATTTTCTGGATATAATTTATTTAGCCAATATTTAGCCGAAACCGAGCTGGCAATATAATTATTTAAGCCCTGTACCGAAAAACTCATATTAGAGTTTTCTTTTAGTCGCCAATCAGCTTGTCCTAAATAATCTTCCATTAACTTCACCCCAAAATCAGAATTAATATCACGAATCTGACGATGTTGTTCACGATATAAAATATAACCTCGTGCAATTTTAATCAAACGATTTTTTAAGAGCACTTCTTCCACTAAATCCTGAATTTCTTCCACAGCAGGAATGCTATTAGGGTGAAACTTTTTATTTAGAAGTTCTAAAACCTCTAAAGCTAATCGGTCCGCCATCTCTTCGTCATCTATACCAACCGCCTTGGCGGCCTTATGAATAGCTAGAGCGATTTTTTTTTCATCACAGGCAACAATCTCACCGGAACGTTTGCGAATTTTACTAATAGTGTTAGGCATGGGAGAAAATTATTTTTGTTTTATTAGTTTACGAATTTCTTTTTCAAAACTAGCAACATCTTCAAAACATCTATAGACGCTGGCGAAACGAATATAAGCCACTTGATCAAATTCTTGCAAGCGATTCATAACCACCTCACCAATCACATCAGTGCTGATTTCTGGTTTTTTCAGTGTTTGGATATCCAATTCAATTAAGTTCAATAGTTTTCTAAAATCAATTTCAGTCATTGGTCTTTTTTCTAAAGCCCGCCTTAAACCTCTAATTATTTTTTCTCGGTTGTAAGCTTCTTTAACGCCATCACGCTTCACTACCGTTAAGTCCAAAATTTCCATTTCTTCATAAGTGGAGAAACGAAATTCACATTTCAAACATTCTCTTCGACGACGAATAGACAAACCCTCATTAACTACACGAGAGTCCACAACTTTAGTGTCAGGATATTGGCATAAAGGACACTTCATAAAAAGATTTTATAGGTATAAATTAGCTATCTAATAACCAAAATTCTCTTAACTTAAAACACAAGCTGTGGTATGATGTTATTTATCACAACACAAGATGTTGTGTTTATAGTTTTATTATACTACTTAAGAAAAACTCGGTCAAAGGTACTAAAATCAAGGTCAAAATGATTTTTGATTGACAAGCTTTCTAAAATATTTTTTAAGCTCTGTGGATAACAAAAAAGTCGTATAAATAATACGACTCTCTTCTCATATTTACATCATTTTTTTCCGAATAAAGGCTGGAATACCAAATTCATCTTCTTCCACTGGTTCTTCATCAGGTAGCACCAACGGACGCTTTTTAGCCGGTTCTTCTTGAGCTTGCTTTAACGGAGAAACTTTAGGAAAAGATCTCAGCAACACTTCTTCTTTGTTTTGCTCTTCTTCTATAAACACCGAGGGTTTATAACGTCGATCTTCTGTTTGTTTTAAACCACCTCCAGTTCGCATATTATTAAAGCCTGTCGCCACTACAGTGATTTTAATTTCATCTTTCAAAGATTCGTCAATACCAGCTCCAAAAATAATCTTTGCCTCTTCATCGGCCGATGAAGTAATTATCTTAGCCGCCTCATTAACATCAGACATGGCTAAACCGGTACCACCAAAAATTGTGAACAACACCCCTTTAGCTCCATCAATTGACATTTCTAATAACGGAGAATTAATAGCCATCTTCGCTGCCTCCACTGCCTTATTCTCACCAGTCGCCCGACCAATACCCATCAAAGCTGAACCAGCGTCTTGCATAATTGCCTTAACGTCATTGAAGTCAACATTAATCATCGCGTGCATACTGACAATTTCAGAAATACCCTGTACACCCTGTCTCAATATTTCATCGACCACCATAAAAGCGTCCAAAATACTGGTTTTTTTATCAATCACCTGTAAAATCTTATCATTATGAATAGTGATAATTGCGTCAACTTTATCAGTCAATTCAGCTAAACCACGATCAGCGATACTATTTCTTTGTACCCCTTCAAAAGAAAAAGGCTTTGTAACTACAGCCACGGTTAATGCCCCTAAGTCACGAGCCATTTGCGCTACTACAGGCGAAGCTCCGGTACCAGTTCCACCACCCATTCCACAAGTTATAAACACCATGTTAGCATCTTTCAAAGCTTCACGGATTTCATTTTGCGCTTCTTCAGCTGCTTGTCTACCTAATTCCGGGTTCATTCCTGCACCAAGACCTCTGGTAATAGTTTTACCAATATGAATTTTTTTGGAAGATTTATTATAGTGTAAGGCCTGAACATCAGTATTAATAGCCACAAAATCAACACCTTTAATACCATAATCAATCATACGATTCAAAGCACTACCGCCGGAACCTCCGACGCCAACTACCTTAATTTTTGCAAATGTTTCTACTACTGGTCTTACTTCTGGCATATTGTTTAAATATTGTGAACTGCTCCTAAAATAGGCCAGCTCCTTTATTCTATCTTTTATATAATTGTAGAGCAAATCAAGAAAAATGGCAAGAATACAAAAAATCCTTACTTTCGCAAGGATAAATTATTATCACGGTTTAATCCAACCCACTATCTTCTTCAACCAACCGCCAATATTACCTGGCAAAAAAGTACCAGGGCCAACCATTCGCTGTTGTTGTTCTCCCCAAGCCACTAAACCAAGCGCTGTTAGATATTCTAAATCATTAACCTTGTCATTAACTGTTGGCACCTGACGATTACCACCAAGAGATACTGGCAATCTCAAACATTTTTTAGCTATCTCCACTAAGTCACCTAATTTAGCCCCACCACCAATCAATACTACACCAGCCGGCAACATTCCACTTCGTTGAATTTTTTTAAGTTCTGCGTCAACTTTTTCTAAAATTTCTTCCACACGCGCTTGAATAATTTCCGCTACATAGTGCCTGGAAATTGCCGAATTATCTTCATTAAGATTTTCTTCAGCTAGCAAGTCAGAAATATCTATTTCATCTTTTTTATTAAAATTTTCAGCTTTAGCACTACCATAACGCACTTTAATTTTCTCAGCTAACACCAAGGAACATCTAAGGCCAATGGCGATATCATTGGTAATATGGGCTGAGCCAATTGGCAACACCGCTGTATGCAAAACTTCACCCTCTTCAAAGACAGCCACGCTGGTTGTTGAAGAACCTAAATTAACCACTGCCACACCTAACTCCTTTTGAGTAGAATCTACTACCACCGTTGCGGCCGCTAGAGGCGAAAACACTAAGTCATTAATAGCTAATCCAGCTCGCTCAATCGATCGAGTTAAATTTTTAATTTGACTAGACAAACTCTGAACAATTAACACCTCAGCCTCCAAACGGATACCAGTCATACCAATCGGATTTTTTATAAACTCTTGATTATCAACTTTGTACATCAAAGGCACAACATGCAAAATAGAGTAGTGCTGTGGAACAGTTAAGGCTTCTGCCGCTTGATTAACTCTAACCACATCTTCATTATTTATTTCACTGTCACTTCGTGATACTCCAACCACGCCTTTAGATCGTTCACATTTTAAATTAGGTCCGTTAATACCGATATAAACTTCAGAAACAGAAACACCTAAAAGACGTTCGGCTTTCTCCAAGCAGGCCGAAATAGACGAAGTAGCATCTTCAATACTGGTAATCACCCCCTTACTAACACCGTTAGCTGGCCCAGATACCGCCCCAACCACCTGTAATTTTTCACCGTTTTCTGTGGCTATAAGTTGACCTAACACCAAACGCACTGCTGTTGAGCCAATATCTAACCCGGCAATTAACTTATGTTTCATAGTTTATATTTCAAATTTTAATGGGTAAGTAGGGAACAAAAATAAACAGACCTACCACCGTCGCTATTATAGCTGCCAATAACACAACTGCAGCTCCCACATCCTTAATATTTTTTACATAATGATCCAACTTTGGTTTTAAGAGATCGGACATAAACTCCACTAAACTATTAACCATTTCCATTAACAACACAAAACCGATAGTTAAAATTAGTATTGCTATTTCAGTTGCTTTTATTTTTAAATACCAGGCAACTATTAACACTAGTATGCCAAAAAAAGTCTCTAAACGCAAATTTTGCTCCCGTCGCCAAACCAAAACAAAGCCTTTCACAGCATAATTAAAACTTTTCCCGATTCGCTTCCAACTAATCATAAAGTATCAAGCTTAAGCTTATCAATCAAATTTGTTCCTAGCTCTAGCATCTTTTTAGATTGGTTATCTGTATCATCTAAATACCCTATCAAGTGTAAAAAACCATGCACCACGATAAAAATTAATTCCCGTCTTGCAGATTGTCTGAAACGAGGCGCTTGGCGCTTAATTTGTTGCCAATCAATAATTAATTCTCCTAAATAATCTGGCTCATCAGCTGTAAAAGAAAGAATATCTGTAGGCTTATCTTTACCGCGCCATTTTTTATTAAGCTGACGCATTGATTTATCACCAATTAATGCCACTGAAACACCTTGTTTATTTAAACGATAATGTTTAAGCAAATGTTCTAAAACTCGACGAATCAAATTCGTATCAATTCGACTACGAGTTTTATTACTAACTTCTACTAACATCTTATTTTACTACCAAACTCTTGACTAATACGGTAAACAAGTGAGGATATTTTAACATGCTATCAGCAGCTGGGTCATAAGACAAATGATAGGTAAATTTACCATCTTTGCCAACTACATAAGCAGCTAGCCCGTCTTCAGATAAAACGCCAGACCAATCTACACCAGTTCGTCTTTGTTCTGGCCTAATGTCTTTTGCGCCACTAACTTCTAAATAGTAAGCATCAGCCGACAGCTTTTTATCATTAGACATAATATCTATTAAGAACCGCTGATTATCCTCAGCCGTAAAACTAACCACTCCAACACTGCCCTGTGGTTTAAAATCTACTAACCATTGGCTAGGCACCAAGACTGACAGTAAGTATTCTTCTCGTTTATACTGTTTAATACGCGGACTTCCTGTTAATTGATCTTTGCCTGTTGGATTATACAGATTAATCACCTCTGTACCATCGTTATAACCATCACCATCACTATCTACATTGTCTTTACTGGTGTCAAAAATAGTTTCTTCATAATCAGTTAATCCATCAATATCTCGATCATCTGCCACAGCATAGTTAATTGATCCGGTAACGATTGGATCTGGCCAGAACCACTGCTCTTCACTTATTTTCCAAGCATTTTTTTCTAAAACCAAATTAATAGTTCCCGTAACACTTTGGTCTATTAAGACTATGGATAAAACAGCCTTATCATTATTGATAACTTCTTGAAAATTTTCTGTACCTAATAAAATTGGAGTGTTTTTTAAATCTTGTAGTAGTTTTCCTTGTTCTTCTGTAGAAGCTGACAATTTTTGAGCCTCAGCTTTTTGCACCATCAAATCACTACCATAAGTACCAAGCAAATTAATATAATCTTGCCAACGGTCTAAATTATTTAAACTTTGTGAATATTTTAAATAAACATCTTTAGGTAATTCACTGGGTAAAGTAGCTATGGTTGTAGTCACAGTTTCTAAAGAGCTTGGTGGAGTTACAGCAACATCATTAATGTTTACTACTGCAACTGGTGCTTTTGATTCCCCAGAAGAAGCTGCACCAATATATTGCCTTAACAAATCTGGATTAACAAAGTATAAATAAATAGTTATCCAAGAAGCACCAAGTAACAATATAGCAATTATAATTACTATCAAACCACCGCTAGTTGATCCTCCAGATATTTTATTATGTTGAAACTCCTTTGGCATCACATAGATATCTATATTTTCTTTAGCTGTATCACTACCTAATAATGACCCCCCTACAGCTTGTGCAAATTCATCTTTACTTTGGGAATAAGGTGAAACATCATCTTTAATTTTACGATTTAAAAAGTTAGCTCCATTAGATAACTTTTCTGGTGCACTAGCCAAAGGTTTATCGTCTAGCACTGGAGCTTGAGGTTCTACTGCAGGGCTGGGAACAAATTGATTTTTATTTTGGTCACCAACAGTCGTTTGAATAATCGGTTTAACCTTATCCGTATCTGACACAACTTCATTTATATTCTCATTCGGTTTTGGAATCGACACAACCGATGGAGCAGGATCCACCGGAGCAGTTTGAACAGCTTCAACCAGCACAGGTGGTGTTGGAATCGTATTACTTAAGGTCTTGTTGATTGGATTGTCTGACATATTATTTAACAATCATTAGTTTACCTGGACCGTCAGGATTATAGCCGGCCTTAACCTCCTCTCCATCACTAAAACCATCACCGTCGGTATCTTTTAATAATGGCTTAGTTCCCCAAATTTCTATCTCTTCATAATCGTTCAAGCCATCACCATCAGTATCAGCTTCTAAGGCATTCGTACCAGCAGAAAGTTCACGATCATCACTTAAACCATCGCCATCACTATCGGCCGGAACCTCCGAAACTGGCATAACCCCTGTTTCGCTTGGTGAATTATCGAGAATCGTTGTAACCATCATCGTTCCATTATCTGTAGTAGTTGTCTCCGATGTAACTAAATTATCTACAACATTTAACTCGGAAGGTGGTATTACATCGCTATTTAAAACCGCTTCTTGTGTATCCATAACTTGATTTACCACGACTGGGACTTCAGACACAGTGTTACCAGAAACTTTTGGTAATAAAATAAATTGGTAAACATAAAAACCTCCACCCAACATTACTATTAAAGTCAGCAAACCAATTAACAAAAACTTACCACTATTACCTCCTGGTGGAGTGGCTAAATTATCAGACGTCATCATTGGTTGATTAATTGGACTTTGTGGGCTGATATTTTTATTTTCTAAATTAGCAAAAATATCTTCAGCCGTTTGGCTAACTGGACTTCCAGTGCTAAACCCAGGATTAGTCTGTTCTGAATTAATTAAAGGATTGGAAACGGATTGATTTTCAAACATATAAAAGTTATTTAAACATTATAACATTTTATTAAAAACTTGCCCATAGCTCAAAACACTTGGCATTCACAATGTTTTAGAGAGCAGCCTTTAGCGCACTTCAAAACAACTGGTTCTGATTTGTTGCCACTCATATCTTCTGATACCAATTGCAAATAATAATCTTGAATCAACAGGTTACTTAGTTTACTAATTGTGTAACTGGCTTTTTTACCAACCATTACCGAAACAGCCGGATTAGGGTTTGGTCCATAAAACAAACTATATACAGTATCATCAACTTGTTTCCAATTACTTATAATTTTTTGATTTTTACTATCACTTACATCAATCTCTGCTTTAAAATTTACTGGTTTTTCAGGAACAATCACATCTACCACTTTTAATTTCACCTCATCAGAATAAACCGATTCGATATTTAAATCATTAATAGCTGTCACAGCAAAATAATAATCTTGATTATTTTTTAAGCCTTTAATAATCGTATTTTTAGCTGTCACCTCTTTGAAAGCGGTATAGAATCCAGACTGAGTACCATAATATATCTTATATTTTAAACTGTTACCGGTCCAAGATAAATCAGCCTCACCACCAGCACTGGCCGTAGTTAAGGTTACACTAAGTTTAGTTGGCGACATTGGTAAATCACTACGGAACAAATAATAATCCTTTAGAACATTAATCCAAACGTCCTGTCTAAAATATTGATAGCGTCCACGAATAGTTAAATCTGCCCTTAGTCCTGGCAAATCATCTTTGCTCCCCTCCACACCTTGGTCACGACAATAATAAATAGAAAACTTATTATCTAAACAATCTTCCGGTTGACAAGGACGAGGCTTGCCAGTTGCTATATCAGTACAAATATCACAATTACTGGCCGTATCAGACCACGCTAACGGCCAAATATTATTATCGACTACAGTTGGCCAAGGATTATCACATAAAAATACAACGGCTCGAGCTTTACCCTCTTTAATTTTGCCTACAGTAGACAAAGGACTAATTTTATCAGCTGTTATAATTGCTTGCGCAATAATAAAAGTTTGTGCGTCAGTTTTACGACCACTAGTTACCTCACCTAGGAAGTCCTGAGATTGCGAATCGTTTTTAACACTGGCCACGGTTGGATCATTACTGGTCCAATTAAAAATCCAGCTATAAAGACTTACAGGGGTTAATAATTGTCCATTGGCACTTTTAGCAGATGCTTCATATCTATAGTTTTCTCCAGACTTACGGAATAAATGTTGGCTTGGATTCACCTCTACTTTATCCAACCAACAAATGTCAGGACCGGTGCTAAATGACCAGACTTGTGCATTACGATAACTAAGTCCGTTAAAAATAGTTTGATCACTTAAATTAACACCTTTAAATCCGACTCTAAATTTACTTAAAATACCGCTTTTACTATCTAAGAGCTCATCACCTTTTAAAATAACATAATATTTAGTGTTAGCATCAAGTGCGCCAATTAATTTAAAAGATATTTCTGATTGAGTTTTATTTAAACCGTCAATGATATCCACGGCCACTACTGATCCATTAATCGAACAGTAGTTATTAATGACGTCAGCCGCCTTAACTTCAGGTGCTTTTAATAAACCAAAAAACCACTGTTTTAAACGACCTAACCAAGTGCTTGGTGGTAAAGTTCTTTGGGCTAACAGGGTAGTGTTAGTAGGACATTCCTTATTTCCGTAATCACCAACAAGAAGTAAGTTACCAACAGCCGTAGCCTTTTCTATTGCACCATTAAAGATCGCTTTAACTAAAGAGTTACGACATAAACCTGTACCATCTGGCATTGGCCACATTTGTTGTACAGACAACCTTGGGTGACAACAAATATCATTACCACAACCAACTTCATTAGGAATACCGCAATCGTTGTCAGAACTGCAACCACAACATAAACCACGCTGATCACCATCACATGGTTCTTTGTTAGGTTGACAAGACAAATTACCACTACCTACTGAAGCACATTTATCAAAATCCGGTGCTACAGGGTCTTTTGATTTATTATTAGGATCACAACAACATTTACAAGTAGCTTCATCTGGCTGACCCTTACAGCCTAGACCTTGACAACCTAATTTACCACGACAACTATAAACATTACCACAAAATAAACTACAGGCACCACTAGTATCAGCACAAGGATCTCCAGGCTTATCACCTTCTGATTTACAAACACAATCTAAACCACAAATTGGTTTGTCTGCTGGACAAGCATTGCGATTCATTTGACAACCTGGCAGTGGGTTCCCGTCACAGGTTGGATTTTGCTCACAATCGCCCACACAATCCTGTGAATCGGTAAAAGAACCAGTCTTGGCTGGAGTCTGACAATTATCATCACAAGAGTAATAGGCACAATAGGCAAAATCACCTTCAAAAACTCTAGTCGATTGGACTCCTTTACAACCGTTACCATTTTTATTATCAACACAACAAGTGGCATGAGTACTACACTCATTTAAAGTAGTAACTTGTTCACAATCACGACACACTCCGCCTGGAACTGACCCATCACAAAATTTACCACTAGTGCCCAAACAGTTACAGGCCGCATCGTGTTCATCTTGTGTTGTACCAACATCGGAACAACCAGAACAAAGACCTAAATTGTCAGCTGATCCGCAACTATTAGCGCAAGTTAATGGAGCACAACAGGCTGGGTTTGTGCCGTTTGATTGATTATTATTTTCATCGCAACAACATTCACAAGAAGCTTCAACTGCCTTCTGACAAGATCCAGCCTGGCAACTAAATCCGCTAGGACAAATTGGTAAGGGAGAAACACACTCTCCAACACCATCACTAACAGCCTGACAATTAAAACTTTTTGGACACAACACACAAGTTTCAATCACATTAACACAAATTTTATCGTTACCAGCAACTTTAGTAAAACCTGTCGGACAAGTTTGTTCCACATTAATATGCCAACGTGGTTGATCTTGATAAATTGAACAATAGGCAGCTTGTTCCACGCCTACTATTTTTTTAGGCGAGGAGCAGGTATAATCAGAAACTTTACAGCGATTATTAGCAACATCATAAGTAGCATCTTTATAACCCAAAATAGAACAATCACAACTAGAGCCTTTTATTTTAGTTGCGTCACCAACACTACATAAACCCGGTGAATTACCACACAGTATATTATCCAAACACTGTGAAGCTGCTTTACCAAAACAAGAAGCACTTTCTAAACACTTAGTTTGACCACTAGCTGCGTCTAAAACACAAGCTCTGGCACAACAAGCTCCATCAGTACAAGCAAAAGAACGTTCAACCGGACAAGTCTGTTTAGCACTAGTATCAAAACCCCATTCAAAAATACAAGATTGACTAGAACCATAGCAACTTTGTGTATTAGTCTGACAAGTACCAGCAAGTGGTGTTCCAGCCTGACAACAAATACTATTTCCACACTGACTATCAATTGAGCATTCACCGACGGTTAAATTTATAGGATTGCTAAAAACAGCTGGTACGCCTTTAGTTAATTTAATTGGTCCGCTAATAGCGGCTAAAGGTATTTTAGCTGAAACTCTATCAGGTTTAGCAGCCCCCAGTGCCTTAGAATCACGACCCCACATAGACAAGATTGCGGAACAGTTGCCTTTTAAACAATCGGCATTAGTGTTACATATTTGCCCATCATCATCTCCTCCCCAACAAACCTTTAGAGTATTATTTATCTTAATGTTATTATGAAAAATTAATTGACTATTGTTATCTAAATTACCAAAATTTTCACCCCATAAATCAACATCGTCGCCAATCCTACCGGCTGCTGGTTGTAATTTACATAAACCAGGCGTCGCTAACAAATCAGCTTGCATCGTAAATTTTTCAGGAGCTAAAGCAGTTTGCTCACCAACTTTCATTAATATCGCTAGGGGGCCATCACTTAAACCTTCAGGAACCTTGACAATAACTTGATTGTTAGACCAAACGCTATCGGCACACATTGCTGGAAAAACATAATCAGCTTCAATGTTACCAAACATCACCCCAGCTGATTTACGCATACTACCAAAACCTAAACCACGAATAGTAACATATTGTCCGGCTGAACCAATCAACGGTTCTACAGAAATAATATTAGGCCCAGAATCCACATCTTGTAATTTTTTAAAATCCAAAAAATTACTACTAGCTTTACTAGTTTGAACCACAAAAGTTGTTGTATCTCCACTATTAATATTCGGCACCAAAGCGAGACCTTTTAAAGTTTGGAATTCTGAATTACCAGCTGGGACATTTTCCATAGGACTGCCATAAAAAGCCCCAGAAGTTTCTAAATTTACACCAAAATAACCAATTGTTTCATTTAATAATCCTTCATTTTTTGATAATTGACATAAGCCGGGACGAATTAAATTATTTATTTTAAAATCTTTAATCTTAGGACCACGGTCATCATTAGAAAGATCACTACCATTAGCCACTAACACTTCCACCTGTCCAGTAGCAGCTCCATTGGGCACCACTACAATAATTTGTTGTCCAGTCCAGCCACCCTTACAATCACTATTAACATTTTCAGCTAACGGTGCCTCCACTCCACCAATAAAAACTTTACTAATACCCGGTTGATAATCACCAAAATGCAAACCTTTAATTGTGACTAAATTACCAGTGCTGCCATTAGGCTGATTATTATTACAAACCGCCGGAGTAAAAGCTGCACAGTCGTTATCAATTAAACAAGCTGTATCCACTGAACCCTCACAAAAACCACCAACCGGACTAATATCTTTAATGACTGGTGCCCCTAAACAAATACAGCCACTATCTACACTACAGGTTAAATAAGCACCACAGTTATTGCCATCACAAACTAACATTTCTGGAGTTGAATTAACAGCCGCACAAGAATCACCATAAGCCCCGCCTTTTTCACAACGACAAGACTCAGTGTTACATCTTTGACCAAGCGGACAAACATCAGCTCGAGGCTCACAAGTATCTGACATTAAATTAGCATTACAATATTGCCCACCAGTAGCATCACCACAATCACTACCAATACATGACGACCAAGAACCATTTATACAATTTTGTAAACCACTACAACCACAACTTTTAAAAGACCCTTCCGCACAAATCCCATTTTCTAAAGATTGTGCACTACGCGCCCCAGTTACCCCTATCAAGACTCTAGTAACATAAAGAGCAATCGCAAAAGCTGACAAAATAATTATCAAACCAATTACTGCATTTCTAATTAAAGCTTGAGCAATTTCAATTTTTTTTGGATCGCCTTTAGAATTCATCCATAAAAAACCACCATATAACATTAAAATTACCGTCAAAAGACCTAAAAATCCTAAAATTACTTGAATAATACCGCCCGCAATAACTCGTGGATCAGCTTTACCTAAACCAGTTTGATTAATAGCATTAAAACCAACCCCCTCTGGAGAAAACAAATCACCCCACACATTAAGATTACTATCAGTCTGAGCCTGTGCCACAGCCGGTTTAATTAACCACAAAACTGCTGGTATTATCAACACCGTCATTATTATCAAGATCTTAGTTAATTTAGTTTTATTAATAAACATAATTTTATGGACAAGTGGCATTAGAACCAGTGTTACTCGGAGCTCCTAAACAACAAGAACTCTTATCACCATTAGCCAAACAATCCATAGAAGCACAAGGTTTAAAGCAATTTTGATAAACATCTTTAACGCCACTACCAACTTGTGCTCGATATTTAGTATTTTGTCTAAGTATTTGATGTTGAATTAAAACTGTACTACGATCAGCAAAACCATCTACAGGCACACTAATATCCTCATCACTTTTATTAATCCAATAGCCGATACCACTACCATCTAAGGCTCGTAAATTAATCAATTGGTGTGTTGTGATTTTATTATCGACTTTGACATTTGTAAACCCTGGAGCCAAACTACCAGACGACATCAATTTATTAAAAACCACTCTCATTGGCCCACTTAAATCAACCGCTTGTTCAGCCTCACTGGGAGTAACCGAAAGAATTACCGGTGGAGTAATATCCATTACATCGGTAATCCAAAACGACCAAGAGAAATTATCACCATCAACTACTTCCGGTTTATTTTCATTATAAAAACTAATTGGGCCCTCAGCTTTTTTATTACGATTACCATCTAAAGAATTATTAGCCGAATCAGTTAAACCGCTGCTAGCCACACCTTCAGGATAAGGTTCTGTCTCTGGATTAGTGCAAACTCCAGCCACACAATTAATATACGGTGCTCGAGTGATACATTCAGCTTCCGTATTACAAACAGCACTTAATTGCGCCGCCACAAGTTCTACCCGCAAATTAGAGCTTGGTGGTAAACAATATATAGGCTCACCACAACCGTTAGTTCCACACTGTTCGCTAGGCACAAATTCTACCGTTTTATATTCATTGGACAAACGGAAAGATCCTGCGACAGCTTGGTTAGTAGCCGTATTAATTACCCGTAAATACCTAGCTAAATCTTGACTGCTACCAGATAATAACATCGGGTTCATTGGCTCATTAAAAGTAACCTGAATTAAAGAATTCTTAGGTTGATCTGGTCTATCATTAATTTTTACAGTCCGTACTGCGTCCACCCCACCACTAAATTTCAAAATAGTAATTTCTGAAGCTAAAACATTAGAAAACAATTCTATGTTATTACCTATTTTACCAGGAACCTTAGCTGTTAACTTTAGCTCATTACCGTTAATCGTCGTGGACACCTTTGAATTGTTAAATAAAGCTTTCTTTAAATTACTAGCCGTTTCAGATAAACTAGCTCCAATCAAAACATCTTCGCCAAAAATATAACGCACTTCTCCTACTTGTAACCAATCAGCTCCGACTTCGGTAGTTAAATCAAAATACCAACTATTACCAGCTCTAAATTTATCATCCAAAACTATTTTAAATCCACAAGAAGTTATAATTGTTTTATCTACAATTCCTGTCTCTGGAGTATTAACTCTTCCAGCTATACCATTATAATTAAGATTGGCCGTTGGCGGATTAGTTCCATTAATACTTACATCTAAGCGCCCATCACAATTATTATTTTTAGGATCAGGAACATATAAATCAGCCTCTTGATCTCTATTTTTATGTAAAGTAACACTATTAGCTACTGCTAATTTAGGTTGAGCTTTAATAATTAAACTCCCTTTAGCCGCCGTCACTGGGCTAGCTTCACCGATACTGTCCGCTAAATTATCAGGTGCTGGGAATAGATTAACTGACACTACTTGAGGGGGTTCTAAATCCAAGTGGTCAGAAACTTCAAAATCCCACTGAAAAGTATTTATACCAAAAGCATCTGTGCCGTTATTTTTTTTAACATCTTTAGTTAATATAACTTGGTACCAGACTGGTTGTAATAATGTGCCTAAATATTCTCGTGGTGTAATTACAAAAGTTAAATTATCAACCGAAGATACCATAGCTTCCACCGGCACAATCTCCGCCGCCTGAACAACCTTAATTAAATTTAGATTTTTCTTAGTGCTGATCGTTTTGGAGCTAATCACGCTTACCGCATCTCTCAAATTAATCAAAACACTAGAGGTTAATAACAAAGAATTAGGAGCACACTTACCATTAATCACGCTAGCACAAATACTCTCCGGCTTCATCACTTCTTTAAAAGTAATAATAATAGAAGTATTACGACTCACATCCCGTTGCCCAGGTTCTGGATAAACGCTACGAACCACACCGGAACCCAAAGTGCCAACACCGCCACCACCACCAAAAGAACCTCCATCATCTCCAGATGACCCACCTCTAGCACCGGTCACGCCAATAAATACTTTAGTTACAAACAAAGCAATCGCAAAAGCTGATAAAATAATTATTAAACCAATAACAGCATTTTTTATAACATTTCCAGCCGTTTCAATCTTTTTAGGATCACCCTTAGAATTCATCCATAAAAAACCACCATATAATATTAAAACTACCGTTAAAAGACCTAAAAATCCTAAAATTACTTGAATAATACCGCCCGCAATAACTCGTGGATCAGCTTTACCTAAACCAGTTTGATTAATAGCATTAAAACCAACCCCCTCTGGAGAAAACAAATCACCCCACACATTAACAGTCTTACTTTGTGCTGAAGCGTTAGGGGTTAAAAAAAATGAGAAGCTAATTACCAATAAAACAAGCAACATCAAATGACGCCACCGATATTTCTGCCAAGAGTTTTTCATTACTTTGACTATTTATACAAACAACGATATTATTATAGCATAATAATTTTTAGCAAGCAATTCAACATGACCATCGAACAAGTCATTCGTAAAATTCAAGAATATAATCCCGAAGCCGATATCGCCTTAATCGAGCGAGCTTATGAATTTGCCAAATCAGCACACGAAGGTCAAATACGTAAAACCGGCGATCCTTATATTATTCATCCTCTTCATACCGCTTTTACTTTAGCTCAAATTAAGGCTGACATACCAACCATTGTCGCAGGGTTATTGCATGATGTTCCCGAGGATACTAGCAGAACACTAGAAGAGGTTAAAGAAAATTTTGGCGAAGAAATTGCCAATCTGGTGGCCGGCATCACTAAACTATCTAACATTAAATACCGTGGCGAAGAACGCTACAAAGAATCTCTACGAAAAATGTTTTTAGCCATGGCTGAAGACTTACGCGTTATTTTAATCAAATTTGCTGATCGTTTACATAATCTTAGAACACTAGAAGGTGTCGACAGCAAAAAACGCCAACGCATTTGCCGTGAAACCTTAGAAATCTACGCCCCAATTGCCGGACTCTTGGGCGTCTGGTCGTTAAAATGGCAAATGGAAGATATCTGTTTCAAATATTTGTACCCCGAAGAATATCAAGACTTGGAATATAAATATGAAATTGAACGCCGTGCCGAATTAAACCAATATATTAACAAATTAAAAATTATTCTAGATTCTGAATTAAGTAAATCAGGCATTGAACACAAAATCGAAGGTCGCTTCAAGCACTTATACAGTATTTGGCAAAAGATGAAAAACAAAGACAGAAAATTTGACGAAGTTTATGATGTTTTTGCTTTGCGTGTCATTGTACCAACAGTAGCCGATTGTTATAATGTTTTAGGTATTATTCACTCTATTTGGCGTCCTAATTATAATCGTTTCAAAGATTATATTGCCGTCCCAAAGCCCAATGGTTATCGCAGTTTACACACTACCGTTTTTGGTCCCGAAGGTAAATCGGCCGAGTTTCAAATTCGCACTCAAGAAATGCACGATGAAGCACAATACGGCATTAGTGCTCATGCTCATTATAAGAGCCAAATGAACGAAAAAACCGACCGCCCCTTACGTTGGATTCAAGAAATTTTAGAAGCTCAAAAAGATTCTTCAGATACAGCTGAATTTATTCAAACAGTCAAATTAGATGTTTTTAAAGATCGTATCTTTGTCTTTACACCTAAAGGTGATGTTTATGATTTACCACGCGGTTCTACACCAATTGACTTTGCTTATGCCGTTCATACTGAAGTCGGCAATAAATGCTCTCAAGCAATTGTGAATAGTAAAAACTATCCCCTGGATCACGAACTAAAAAATGGTGATATGGTAGAAATTCTTTTAGAAAAAAATCGTAAAAGTCCTAATCATGATTGGTTAAAGTTTGTGAAGACCAGAAAAGCCAAGGATCGGATTAGGCAATACTCTCGCCGTTTCCGGCTTGGCCAAATTAAAAATATCATCCCAGGCTTTAAGGATAACTAACGCGGAGGCCCAATGTCAAATACCCAATTCCCAATTTCCAACCAAAAAATTAAATATCAAATATAATTAAAGGTTGCTTTAGTCATTTGGATTTTGTCCCCATTGACTTGATATTGGAAATTTGACATTAAAAAATACTCTGTATCTCAGAGTATTTTTTGTATCTTATTGATTCACCCAAGTATTATACAAAGCTGTAATCTCTGGCTGAGCCATCACTACCCCCCCCCACATTAGAATTATAGTTAGTTAACCCAACATCTATACCGTTTCTATTAACAGCTTCTGCCTGATTTAACCCTTACGATTACAATTTCAATATACCTAATTCAAACATCTATTTAAAAATAGTGATGTAATCTTTAACGTAATGTCCCATCAAAATCACCTGACCACTCGCATCACAATCCAAAGTAGCTACATTATCTACCGTCTTATAAGACCAGGTTTGACCCTTATCAGTAGAATAGGCTAGATTATTAGACAGAAAATAACCTCCAGCAATCATCAAATCACCACTACGACAAACAGAACCACTGCGCAAATCAAGAGATCCATTATAAACAATGCTAGGAGCAAAAGTCACTCCATAATCAGAAGAAACCAACACACCTTTTTGTCTAGTCATCATAACATAACGACCGGTACTATCAGATCTAATACTTCTTGTGTACCTATAATTGCTATTATCAGCAGGCATAATAGAGTTTTGCCAATTCACACCTCCATTATGTGAATAATAAACTTGATTATAAGAATCTACAGCTACCATATTATTACCCGCATCATCAATATCAACATTAATCCAATTACGAGCATCAGCACTATCCAATCTCTGCCAAGTTGCTAAACTATCACTACTTGCATACAAATAACCGTCACTACTACAACTACCTGAAGCTTCACCACAATTAGCTGCAATTGCCTTTGTGCCATTACTGTTCATCCTAGCATCTCGCCAAGCTTTATTAAACATAACACTCGTAAGAGTACTGCCACCATCGCTGCTAACTGTTAAATAATTTGAACCAGTTGCAATCAGCTTAGACCCAGTAGAATCCATATCCATTGTATTAAAAACGACATAGCAAAAATTAGTAAAACAATTTTTATCATCAGTTAAAGACGTGAAGCTCACCCCTCGATTGATAGACTTGTAAGTACCACTATAACCGCCTGATATCAAAATGATATTACCATCACCATTAACAGCAGAAGAATATTGCTGTTTTTCAACAGCATAGCGACCTCCTTTAGACCAATTATTGCCTCCGTTAGTTGAAACCTGCATATAACCATAAGTAAACTTTGAAAATAACAATCGACTACCATCAGCACTAGCAGAAAAGGCAGCCGGCTGATTATTTGAAGGATAAATGTAAGACTTAATAAGAGACCAGCTGTTACCATAGTCAGATGATTTGTAAGTATTAAAACCAGGAACAATAACCTGAGAACCGTTAGCACTAACATCAATTTTTTTAAGAGCTTCACTAGTACTCAGTCCAGTTGACACAGGCAAACTACTTGGATTAGTCCAAGTAGCAACGGCCCCAGATCTGTTAGTCGTCAACCTAACAGTAATATTTTGCGTACTGTTAGCAGAGTATAGGGCGACCACTTGACCATTATCACTCATATCAATCCCATTATAATAAGGGTATGCTGTTAAGACTCCAGTGTCCACAGCATAAAAATTAGCACCACTATCATCAGAGCAATAAATATTACGATCGTTATTAACCGTTGCACATATCTTTGTACCATCACCACTCATGGTAGCATCAAGATAAGATCTCGATAATCCAATATTAGCAAAAGAACCAGAAATGGTATTAGACAACATCAAGTATCCTGTCCCATTGGGCACCAATAAAACTTTACTGGATTGACTACCACTAGCAGCATTACTTAACAAAATTTTTCTTGTATTATAAGTAGTTCCAAAAGTTCTAGTACTAAAATTAGCTCCACTATTAAAAGAATAACCCAAAGTTCTTGTGGTGCCATTATTAAATGTAGAAGCCATGGAAGAACAATCATCATCACAAGCTATCTGACCATCTTTACTTATTAAAGAAGTGTTGGTGTAAGTCTGACCAAGATCAGTAGTCTTGCTAATATAATTATTTCCAGTCAGAGTCCCCCACGAATCAACAAGTATATTACTATTATTAGCAATAACAGCATTAACAGGAACAATAAAAGGATATTTAACTTGATAAGCTGTCGCTAAAGGAGTTACGCAACTAGTCTGAGCATAAGAACAAACCTTACCGCTAGGGCAACCTGCGCCACAGGTACCTCCGCAGCTATTACTGCCACAAATCTTACCCGTACATTGAGCCGTGCAGCATAAATCATTGTAACAAGTTTGTCCACCAGTACAGGAAGCAACAGTACAAGTACCACCGCAACTATCATCACCACCGCATTTACCCGTACATTGAGCCGTGCAGCATAAATCATTGTAACAAGTTTGTTCACCAGTACAGGAAGCAACAGTACAAGTACCACCGCAACTATCATCACCACCGCATTTACCAGAGCAACTTGGGATACAGCAGGTACCAGAATTACATGTCTGACCAACAGAGCAAGAAGACACAGAACATATGCCACCACAACCATCCGAGCCAGAACATCTATTGTCGCACCGTTTATCACAACATAAACTACCAGAAAAAGCAGTGCAATTACCCTGAGCGTATTGCTCCAGCTTGGTTGAGAGACACCAGTCGAGATTGTAATCTAGGCCGTTATTGACCGCTTGATAACTATAAGGATTAGGACAAAGCTCATCAGCTCTATTGGCCGGGACTTGCCCGACATAGGTCTTACCGTTGGGTCCGACAAGAGGCTGACCAGGAGTTAAGGTGCTGGGATACATGCCATTATCAGCTCTGTACAAAGCTAAGATATCACGGATTTGATTAACATCACTAAGACGAAAAGTGTTTAACGACTTGACCCTGATACCTTTAAAACCGACTAAAGTAAAAGTAGCAACGGCAACAACGATAGCTATGCTAAACAAAACTTCTATCATTGAGAAGCCTGATTCAATTACTAATCTCTTGTTAAATAATAACATAAATGAATTACCCCGGAGCAGAGCTCCGAGGTATCGGTCGCTCTAATCACGGTTAATACTTAAAATAACGTTAATTGATCTCGATGGATTTGTTGGTAAGTTTTTCCTTGATCATGAACATACTTTTTGATAGCTTCTTCGTTACCATACAAACCGACAGTGTTAATGTAATACCCTGATGTCCAGAAACTACCGCCCCACAGCAATTGCTCAACCGCTTTGGAAAACACTTTTCTACAATATTTAGCAGGGCAAACAAGATGATACAAAATACAATTCACATTATGCCTGTTTCTAATATGTTCAGCCATAGCAGAAGTATAACATTAATTATGTTGCGTGTGAACCCCGAAGCAGAGCTCCAAGGAAATCTCCTTGATTATATTTTTATTGAGGTACTGATAAATAAACAAAACCAGAATGATAAGCCATGAGTATCTTCGCACCATCACCACTAACAATAGTACAGTATCTATTTGTCAAAGATACGTCAGTCAAAGTTTCTTTAATTAATGGAGTCCAAGTCTGACCATAGTTAGTAAACGATAAAGGCTTTACGCTGTTATAAGGACAAATGACCATCTTAGATCCATCCGATGACACACCTAATTTCGACCCAATCGAGATTTGCACACCCGTCCACACCGAGATTATTTACAAATGCACTGCTGCTCTAGTTAATAATAAAACGACTAAGCTAGATCAAAAACTCAATAACGGTGACCTAGTAGAAATCATCATTAACAAGAATCGCAAAAGCCAAAACCGAGATTGGATCAAATTTGCAGCTACCAAAAGAGCTCAAGACAAAATCAAGTCTCAAGCTCGTAAATTTTTACTAGCTTCTTTTAAGAAGATTGTCCCGGGATTAAAATAAGTCGCCTCAAACGACTTATTTTATATCTTAAACTAAGCACACTAATTGGCAACCCTTAATTGTCCATAGCGTGGCGCTGCAATAATCAAAGACCCATCACCACTGATAGCAATATCAGACCAATATTCTTCTCCTAAATCTTGATCAAGTTGCCAAGTATCACCACCATTAACGCTTTTAACTACATGACTTTTAATGACCTTTTCTTTGACAGCCATAATCACGGTGCAATTTTGATCACAGACTAGTCGTCGATACGATCCACCTCCATTAGATAGGTTATCTCTGGTCCAGGTCTGACCGCCGTCTTTAGATACTCCCACATAAGTATTAGCCAGGGCGATTATCTGGCCACTATTACTAATAGCCAAAGTGCCATGATCAAGGCATCTATACCCAGTCGGTAAAGACTTAACACGCCAATCAGAGATGTTGTTAAAATTACCAGAATTCAATAATAACTTATCATTATCATTAGAAAGAACGCATACCGCTAAGTGATTACCATTTTGACTGATAGCCACTGCACCAAAATAATAAGAAGAGCTAAGCATAAAATCATCTATAGTCATCGCCTGCCAACTAGTGCCACCATCGAAACTATAATTGACTTGAGATGCACCGCCCAAGGTATTAATCACTTTTTGACCAGAGGCATCAACTGCTATATCAGTTCTAATTTGACCAGCACTAGAACTGACTAACTGCTGGGCTGAGACACTGCCACCAGCATCAAAACTGAACTTATTTAAATTACAACTGGTACCAGCACACTCTAATTTCCATAGATTTTGATTGGAAGAAATTATTCTATTGATACTCCAAGCAGAGCCAACGTAATATACATTAATTACATAATTAGACTCCCAAATCTGACCCCGATTAATTGAGCGTCGCATCGGTCCACTAGGAAAGGCCCAAGCAGCAGCCGCATTTGGTGCAATAGTTAACGAGCCCTGAAGATTATTAAAAGACCTGTCAATATAATTTGGTTTCCTAATTACAAAGGTTGAGCCACTATCTGAACTAGTGTGAATATAACCAAATTTATTATTAAAACTCTCATTTACTGTCGTACCTAAATAAACATTACTAGACGAAGAGGCTAGATTAATATCTGACCACAAATACCCAGAAGCCAAAGAGCTACCAGACCAAGTAATACCCAAGTCACCACTTGTCACAAGTCTGCTACTACCACTTATATAACTAACACGACTACCTTTAATCACTATGCCATCAGCTCGAATATCGTTAAAATTAGCGGCACTATAGACAGTCCAAGGCAACGATCCAAAATTAGCAGATCGTAGCAACTTATCGTAGCTAGAGGAGTCATTATTATGCACTAATATAACCTGACCGTCATCACTTATAGCAACTGCCCCTAACTTGTATATTGTTATTGGCGTTGCGGCAGAATTAGTCCAGGTACTACCATGATTAATAGACTTGACAACACTAGCACTACCAGACCTAGTAACCACCCATTTACTACAATCATTTCTATTGCAAGAAAAGTCAAGAACAACGTAACCCACTGGCACTGCGCTAGTCGAAGACCAAACCCAAGTCTGACCAAAATCCGTAGAATAAGCTACAGAACCATGCGTCGAGACAACTGCCATAACTTGTCCATTACTAGACATTTCTCCATCAATGGGATTATCACTAAAAACAACTTTATTAGTCCAAGTTATACCCTTATCTGTTGAGAGATATATTTTATTGCCAATGAGCACTAGCATTAGATCACCGCTATCACTCATAGTCAGATCAGTAATATCAGAATATTGATCAGGTCCAATAGGTCGATTAGCCCAAGTCACACCACCATCCTCAGAGACTTGCACAGAAGCTATACCAGTAACAGCCATCACCAAGCCATTGGAACTGACAACAGGATTATACCAAGTATTATCACCAGCCACATCTTGAAAAGCTGTAAGGGTAGGATTGAAGACACATTGATTATTAGAGCACGACCCAGTACCAGAACAAGTACCACAAGAACCGCCACAGCCATTGTCACCACATTGCTTACCATCACAACTAGGTAAACAGCAGAGATCACTCTGAGATGCAGTGCAATTACCCTGAGCGTATTGCTCCAGCTTGGTTGAGAGACACCAGTCGAGATTGTAATCTAGGCCGTTATTGACCGCTTGATAACTATAAGGATTAGGACAAAGCTCATCAGCTCTATTGGCCGGGACTTGCCCGACATAGGTCTTACCGTTGGGTCCGACAAGAGGCTGACCAGGAGTTAAGGTGCTGGGATACATGCCATTATCAGCTCTGTACAAAGCTAAGATATCACGGATTTGATTAACATCACTAAGACGAAAAGTGTTTAACGACTTGACCCTGATACCTTTAAAACCGACTAAAGTAAAAGTAGCAACGGCAACAACGATAGCTATGCTAAACAAAACTTCTATCATTGAGAAGCCTGATTCAATTACTAATCTCTTGTTAAATAATAACATAAATTAAAAAATAATCATTTTATTAATTATAACACTATTCCACCCCCCTCACAAGAAACTAACAAAAAACAAAAAAACACAGGTTCATTACTGACCCATGTTTTATCTTAAAGTAAACAATTGTTCTTAGTTGTTCTTTGGAGATCTTCGCTATTGCAAAGATAAATTCAAGATTACCAACGCTTACCGGTTTCTTCTAACTTACCTAGCTTGCGCAAATATTCTTTTTTCTTACGTAATTCAAGGGAAATCAACGCACTACCCTTAATAGCATTGCTATTAGGCTCACCACGATGATACCGGCGTTTACGGGCTTCCATCAATTTTCCAGACTGTTGTAAACGTTTATTAAAACGTCGCAAAAAGCTTTCAAAACTTTCGCCTTTCTTTCTTTTGAATTGCACCATAATATAACACCGACCTTTCTAGTTTGTATTTGTGGCTTATATTAGCCGATGTTTAAGCGTCTGTCAAGTTCATTGACTAATTTACGCATATCAATTGTTTCTTGCACTCCTGATTCCATATCACGCAGCAAAATAGTATCATCCATTAATTCTTTTTGACCTAAAATTAAAGTAAAACGAGCATTAACCTTCTCAGCTTCATCTAGTTGGCCTTTTAAGTTATCACAAATAAAGTGTTCTCGAACCTTAAAACCAGCACGCCGAAGTTCTTCAAACAAGGTCATGCACTTCTGTTTAGCTGATTCAGCTAGTTGAGCAATAAAAATATCAATCTTTTCTGACCCTCCAACCGTAATATTGTGGCTACGAATCCGAGAAATAGTTCTCTCCACATCAATCACAATACCCGAAGCGGCTCCAATTTTAGCACCCAAAATATCTATTAAACCAGCATAATTACCACCAGAGGCCAAAGCAGTGTGGCGGCGAGTCTCCCCTAAAGGCACAATTTCAAAAATAGTTTTACTCCAAAAATCATAACCTCGAAGTTCAAATAACTTTGTATTAAGAGCATAAGGAATCGACAAATTATCTAAAAATTCTAAGACTCTTTCAAAATGTTTACGACAGCCATCACATAAATGATCCACTGCCGGTGGCAATTCTGCTGCCACCTCGATACATGCGGTTTCTCTACAAGCAAACACCGCCAAAGGATTTTTCAATACAGCCTTTTTACAATCATTACACAATTTGGCCTTGCGACCTCTTTCTTTCCAAGCTTCATTAAGTTCTTTTAAGTAAGCCTGATGACATTCCTGGCAACCAACAGAATTCACTTGTACTTCCACTTCTAATTGCAATTCTTCAAAAAAATGATACGCCATTAAAATTAGTTGAACATCACCCGAAGCACCAAAATTACCAAGCAAGTCAAAACTGGCCTGAGTAAATTGTCTAGCTCGACCACCCTGCGCCGCATCATACACAACCACTGGACCTGTCCAAAAACTTTTAACAATACCTCCTAAATTTAATAAACCATGTTCCAAAAGACTGCGAACCAATCCCGGTAAAACATCAGGCCTCAAAGCCACTTTTTCTCCAGTTTTAGTTTGCATTAAAGCTAATTCTTCAGTTACTAAAACCGAGTTCTTACCAGCTGCCTTGTCATAAAGCGATTGATATTCAAGTAAAGGTAATTCAGTGCGTTGAAAATTATAAATTTTTGCCAAATCATTTAGCTTGCGGTTTACCAAATCCCAGTATTTATATTCATCAGGCAAAACATCTTTCAGGCCCCTAACTTTAGACAACAAAGCCGTCTCCTTGCTTTTTTTAGGGACTTCTATGGTTTTTTTGTAACGATTATTGTTCGTTTTACTAGGCATACGCTATTAGTTACAAGTTTATAAAGTTAAAAGTTAATAAAGTTCATAATGTACCGCTATGCGGATTTTTATTTTGTATTAGTTTTTTACTTTATATCAAACTTAAAAACTTTATGAGCTTTACAAACTTATTAATATCTCGCCCCTTCGATAAGACCAAATTTATCAAACGGCCAACCCCTAAAGACTACTCGTCCAATAAAAAAACTACTATTAACAGGACCGAAAACTCGACTATCCTGACTAAACATTCGGTTGTCTCCGAACATAAAGTATTCGTTATCTTTCAATTGAAAATCCGCAAACAAAGGATTAGAAGCGATCGTAGCTAAATCAGCCGGTAAATATGTTTCTGGCAATTGCCAACCATTAGGATTCGCTTCGTTATAAATTTTAATATGATCATTTTTAACCACTATCCTCTCGCCAGGTAAACCAATCAATCTTTTAATATAGTACTCCTGAGGATTTTTAGGATAACGAAACACCACAATCTCTCCTCGTTTAGGATTACTATAACGGTAGGTTAAACGATCTATTACTAAATACTCGTGATCATGCATATTAGGCTCCATAGAAGCACCTTTCACATAAAACGGTTCAGCAATAAAATAACGCACCGGCAAAATAATAGCCAAGGAGATAATAAACATCTTTAAAGTCTCCCAAACTGCTGACAAAAATTTTTTCATAAATTAAAAACAAAGCGTTAACAAGTTAACACAGATAACCCTAAAGCGTCAAGCCTTTTTTCTTGCCCCGCCTCGCGGGGTTACCTCCTTTTTGTTTTTTTCGTAATCAGCCAAATCCATAGTGGTTTTAATCACCGTGTCTGGATTAAGCGAGATAGAATCAATACCGGCGTCCGTTAAAAATCTAGCAAAATCAGGGAAATCTGAAGGCGCTTGCCCGCAAATCCCCACCTTTTTGCCGGTTTTTTTGCCAACCTCTATTAAAAAGCGAATTAACATTTTAACCGATTCGTTTTTTTCATTAGCAATCCCAGCCACATGTAAATCACCAGCATCACGGTCAATACCTAAAGTAAATTGCGTTAAATCATTAGAACCGATTGAGAAACCATCAAAAATCTTAGCAAAACGATCAGCTAAAATAATGTTAGTAGGAATCTCTGCCATCACATAAACCTGTAACCCCTTTACTCCACGCTTCAAACCGTTATCAGCCATAATATCCAAAACTTTCTGCCCCTCCTCCACTGTTCGACAAATCGGAATCATGATTTTGATATTAGTCAAACCCATTTCCTCACGTGCTTTTTGTAACGCCTTACATTCCAAAATAAAAGCCGCTTTGTAGCGAGGGTCATAATAGCGAGAAGCTCCACGCCAGCCAATCATCGGGTTGGATTCAATCGGTTCATAATCCGTTCCACCGATTAAATTAGCATACTCATTAGTCTTAAAATCAGATAATCGCACAATCACATCTTTCGGATAAAAGGCCGCCGCAATTACGCCCACACCCTCGGCCAATTTATCGACAAAGTATTGTTTCTTATCTTTATAGCCAACAGTTAATTCACCAATCTGCTTTTTTAATTTCTTATCTTTCAGAGTATTAAAATTAACCAAAGCTAAAGGATGAATCTTGATATGGTTATTAATAATAAACTCTTCACGCGCCAGGCCCACACCGTCGTTTGGAATAAAGCTAGAGGCAAAAGCAATATCGGGGCTACCGATATTCATCATTATTTTAGTCTTCTTGGGTCTTTGTAAATCCTTGATACTGGTTTTATTAACCTTAAACGGCACGACACCTTCGTAAACATAACCATCATCACCCTCAGCACAACTAACTGTTATTTTTTCGCCAGTTGTCAAAGATTGACTACCTTTTTCAGTACCAACTACACATGGTATACCTAGCTCACGACTAATAATAGCTGCGTGACAAGTTCGTCCACCTTTATCTGTTACAATTGCTGAAGCGATTTTCATAATCGGCTCCCAATCTGGATCAGTCATATCAGTGACCAGCACTTCACCCTGTTTAAATTTGCCAATGTCTTTGACACTCATGATTTTATTAACCACGCCATTACCAATCTTATTGCCAACACTTCGACCACGCGCCAAGATTTTAGTTTTTTTAGAAATCACATATTCTTCAATCACACTATAATCACGGACACTTTGAATAGTTTCTGGTCTAGCTTGCACGATATATAATTTCTTTTCATTGCCATCAAGCGCCCATTCCATATCCATCGGCCGTTTATAATGCTTTTCAATCTTTACTGCCCAATTAGCCAAAGTTAAAGCCTGAGCATTAGTAATAGAATAGCGTTCTTCATCTTTAATAGCCACTGGCACATCTTTAACTGGTCGCTTGGCCTTAGCCCTCATATCATAGACCATTTTTATTTTCTTGGATCCGAGTCGTTTAGAAATAATTTTCATAGTCGGCTTAAAGACCAAAAACTCATCAGGATTAACCTTACCTTGAACAATATTTTCGCCTAACCCATAAATCGAATTAATTAATACCGTACCAGCAAAACCGGATTCTGTGTCAATGGAAAACATCACACCTGAAGAGGCCAAATCAGACCGCACCATTTTTTGCACTCCCACCGATAAAGCGATGGAAAAATGATCAAACTTTTTATCTACTCGATAACTAATAGCCCGCCCGGTAAATAAACTAGCAATACAAGCCTGTACCGCTTTTAACAAAGCTTCTTCGCCAGAAACATTTAGATAAGTATCCTGTTGCCCGGCAAAACTAGCATCAGGCAAATCTTCCGCAGTGGCCGAAGACCTGACTGCGACATGAAGATTTTTAGTTTTATGTTGAGCTGATAATTTTCGATAAGCTATAATAATTTCTTTTTTCAAAACATCAGGATATTTGGCGGCAATAATTGCGGCTCGCACTTTCTTAGCGCGATTGTCCAAATCTACAACCTTATGAGTATCCAGGCCATCCAAAATAGCGTGAATCTGTTTTTTTAAACCTGTTTTTTCAAAGAAAAAACGATAACCTTCAGCGGTGGTCGCAAAACCATTAGGGATATTAACACCCTGTTTAGTTAGTTTTTGATACATTTCGCCAAGCGAAGCGTTTTTACCGCCGACCTGTGGCACATCTTTGATACCTAATTCTTCAAAGAATTTAATAAATTTGGGCATAGGGATAAATAACTTTAAATTTTGTAATTTTTAATTTTTAAATAAACACAGAGTTTTTGTTTAAAAAATTGATTGTCTTTTATTTGTTCATTATAGCACTTTTTAAAAAAAGTGTAAAAGATTTACCCCTGTTTTCTAACCCCCACTTTACTCATCTTCCTGTCCACCCAAAAATATTCATAAAATCGCTTGTCTAGCCCCACAATAAACCTGAAACAACTGCTTAATTGAATTATCTATTTTATCTATAAAATAATTTTACATAGCTTTATCCCAGACCTAATCGGGAATCTTGTTTTATAACCACTTGTATACTGCTCTAAAACAAACAATACTAAAAGGAAACTTTTAGATCTTTAACCAAGTCTCTCCGATATAAATATCGGAGAGACTTTTAGCTAGTCCTTAAGACAGCGGACAGAAAAGCCGTTATTCTTAGAATCACTGCTACGGTACGACTGCGAGCGGTAAGAATACAAGATACGGCGCCACGCATTAGTGGCTGAGTACTGAGACGACGACCAGAAGTCAGCGCCCATGCCACGATAAGTGAACGCAGCAACTAATCCTTCGCCGGCCGGTAAAGCAGAAAAACCTGCAGTATCAGTGCCATAATAAACAGCATCGTAATCCCAACGAGGATAGATATTAGTAGGTATACCAACACTCAGACTACCCAATGCAGTTCTAGCAGATTTCATCTTTCTACTAGGATTAGTAGTTACATTAACAGTCGTTGGTCGCCAGCCTGTGGTGCCACTAGTACCCATCTGGTCGGCAAAGTAATTAGTACCATCGTTAATAACAGGGTCAAGATAATTTTCTAGGGTAGCAAATTCTTTGTCACTTGGGATATGCCAACCGACCGGGCAAATACCTTGTCGCTTAGCGTTAGCACCAGATCCAGTGTAGGCAGTGAATTGTGTGGTCGCCGCCGAGGCTGGTAAATACATTGCTTCATTCCAAGCATACAATGCACCGTCGGTATCACAATTAGCTTGTAAGTTGTCATAACAAGCTCTTTCAACTATCGCATCATCGGCATAGACCACCCCTGTGGTCATCGTACCAACATTGGTAATACTCTTAGTCATCCAGCATT